>OGIT01000466.1_pt1 | contig 18412 bp, 19 predicted proteins | sample 1571881 | NCBI WGS metagenome assembly OGIT01 (sample SAMEA2582101, study PRJEB24529) | metagenome | biome: Human gut stool | place: China | collected 2011 | reverse complement strand
CGGTACATCTTCTTGTTAACTTTTTGACTGTGGTCCTGCGGACGAGCAGCAAAGGTCACGCCACCAGAACGCCAGATCGGGCTCTTGATAGAACCAGAACGCGCACGGCCGGTGCCTTTCTGGCGCCACGGTTTTTTACCGGAACCAGTTACTTCAGCACGAGTCTTCTGAGCACGAGTACCCTGACGAGCACCAGCTGCATAAGCAACAACAACCTGGTGAACCAGCGCTTCGTTGAAATCACGACCGAAGGTAGTTTCGGAAACAGTCAGCGCGCTCTGCGCGTCTTTCAATACTAATTCCATTGCTATCTCCTTACGCCTTCACAGCTGGTTTAACGATCAGGTCGCTACCGGTTGCACCCGGGACAGCACCTTTAACCAGCAGCAGGTTGCGCTCAGCGTCAACGCGTACTACGTCAAGGCTCTGAACGGTTACACGTTCGTTACCCATCTGACCTGCCATTTTCTTGCCTTTGAACACTTTGCCCGGAGTCTGGTTCTGACCGATAGAACCCGGAACGCGGTGAGACAAGGAGTTACCGTGAGTAGCGTCCTGGGTACGGAAGTTCCAGCGCTTAACGGTACCTGCGAAACCTTTACCTTTAGAGGTGCCAGTTACGTCAACTTTTTTAACGTCAGCAAACAGTTCAACGCTAATGCTCTGACCTACAGTGAACTCTTCGCCTTCAGCCAGGCGGAATTCCCACAGACCACGGCCAGCTTCTACGCCAGCTTTAGCGAAGTGGCCAGCTTCAGGCTTGGTCACACGGTTAGCTTTTTTAGCACCGGTGGTCACCTGAATAGCACGGTAGCCATCGTTAGCCAGGTCTTTAACCTGAGTAACGCGGTTTGCTTCAACTTCGATTACGGTTACTGGGATAGAAACGCCGTCTTCTGTGAAGATACGGGTCATACCCACTTTTTTACCGACTAAACCAATCATTGTTTCAACCTCTCAATCGCTCAATGACCTGATTAACCCAGGCTGATCTGCACGTCTACACCGGCAGCCAGATCCAGACGCATCAGAGCATCAACGGTTTTCTCGGTTGGCTCAACGATGTCAACCAGACGCAAGTGAGTACGGATTTCGTACTGATCGCGCGCGTCTTTGTTGACGTGCGGGGAGATCAGAACAGTGAAGCGCTCTTTGCGTGTCGGCAGCGGGATCGGACCACGGACCTGCGCACCAGTGCGCTTGGCAGTCTCGACGATTTCCGCGGTTGCTTGATCGATCAGACGATGATCAAACGCTTTCAGGCGGATACGGATTCTTTGGTTCTGCATGAGACCAGAGCTCCAATTATTTTATAAACGAAAATGATTACTCCTCAGACCCATTACGATTGATGGGAGAGTGTAACCGTTCTTACGTAGCTCCCCGATTGGGAGCATTGTTAGGTAGCCAAATTCGGCTAACTGAGGTTCAGATTGAACCTGCTGTCAACTACGACAAGCCCGCGCATTATACATACTTAACCACCGAACGCAAGCGTATTGCTAGTAAAGTAAACAGCCTTCGGGTTATCTCTCAAGTTCGTTCAGTGCATTTTTGACACGCTCTCTTAAACCGGCTTTCTCTTCGCTTTCTTCCACAGTATTTTCTTCGTCTTCAGAAGAAGAGGGGGCATTCTCAACCGCGACGCCTGGGTCATCTTCCTCCTCGACGGATTCGACGACGGGGAGTGGCTGTTTTTTGATTTGTACGATTTTCTGTAATTATAAGGCCGATGGGGTTTTGGTCTAAACCATGACTTTAAAAGCGGGCGTTTCAGCCTCTACAGTGACTTCGGCTTTTACTATCCAAAGCACCCATAGCTGCCTGGCATACCCACCAACCAGCACCATTCCTGCAAACCACAGGCAAATCAGTAATAAACAAATTACATATATTATGGTGCTGTGTTTTTGTCGGGAGAAGATACCAGGGTGACCTGTTTCTTTCTGCTCACGCGCGGCGATATAGAATTCAAACATGTCATTTCCCCTTCACTGTTGTTTCCGGGGAAATATTTGCTTCATCCCGATATAAGTAGGCACTCTCCCCTGCCACCTGCCAGAGATGTACTAACGTTGAAAAGCCAACAACACCGTCAGTTTTCAAGTGGTGGCTTTTTTGAAATTGCTTTATTTTTTCTACCAACAAGGGACGCCACTCCGCCGAAGGTTCTGTCGAAATATGCAATGCGCGGTTTAACATCGTTTCCAGCCAGAGAATCTCTTCCTCGCTGCTATCACGCGTAATGGTACTCTCCCCTTCCGGCGACATTTTCCACAACAGAAGATAATCACCCGTCCATACCGACTCAAACCATTTATGTGTCAGCGTCCACGTTTGCTGACCTACGAGGACATCAACGCTAGCCTCACCGACGCGAACGACCACAACAGGCAATTTTTTGTCCCCGACTTTAAGCGATGCGATCCAGGGCAAATTCTGATCTACCAATGTTTGTAAAGAAGCATTCCCACTTTTACATGCCAGCCCCGCTCTTACTGCCTGATCGCACCAGGCCGAATCAGCTGGGACCTCGTACCCCCATACGCCGTATAACACGCTTAGCGCCTCACTATCGCGCATCACCACATGAGCAATATCCTTAGTCATATCTTGTTTAACTACTGGCGTTACGGGTATCAGCCACGCAGGAACGGGTAACGTAGCTGTAAAAGAGGACAGCAGTAGCCAACCACAGGTAAGAGCGATAATGGTTCCACTCATCACCACGGCAAGCTGCATTTTCCGGGGGCGGTTATCACCCAATATGCGGTAAATCATTCGCCATTGTTTTGCTGTGAAAACGCTGGTCTGCTCGGCTTGCTGTAATAAGCGAATTGTTTCGCCGGCAAGCGCCAGCTTTCTGCGATCGCCCCGACATAATAAAGCTATCCGTTTCAGAACTCTGGCGGTTAAAAGGAGATCGGGTTGGTCAATATTCTGACCTTCAAGGATGCTTGCCTTAAGTTCGTGCTCCGTCAGACGTCCTATCGAGACAAGTTCAATGCCCTGTTTTTTAAAATCACGTTCGACTTTTCGATCGGGTCTGCCGATCAGCAAAAATTGACCGTCAGGAATAAGAGATATTGCGCGTTGGAGATCATCAAGTATGCGGCGGTGATTCAGGTGAGCATTTTCAATAATAATAAGAGGGCAGCGACTATCAGTTCGATGAAGCGCATGCAGTAATTGCCCCGCCATCTCATCTCGCGTCCAGGCGCTGTCACGGCAGCCCTGTTCAGCCGCGTTATCGTCGGTAACGATCCATGCGGCCTTACCTTGCCAGGAAACAACGAGGCTTAAAGTAATCACACGGCGATGTTTATCTTTTTGCAGTTGCTGCGCCAGCCAGGTTTTTCCACTTCCAGCCTCACCCAACAAATAGCATAGACGCCAGGTTTGACGTTTCTCACACAACCAGGAAAGAATAACTTCTCTTCTCGTAGACATAGAACTTCCTGTTTTAATTATTGATTATCCTTAATCATAAAAATAATGTATGTATTTATTAATTAAATACATATTACTAATATAAATAAATTTTGCTTGATTCATGCAAGCGGCATTAATACTATTTATACTAACGTCAATATACAACCCACCCAATCTATTTTATTAGAACATACATCGTGCCCACACTACGTTTCCCCTTCCATCTGGCGAATCATAATAAAGATGCTGCCATCAATATATTGATTATATTTATAAGCATAGGGTCGATTATTTTTAATGTGAATTATTTCCATACAACTATAGTTAAAAATGGACAGATCATTAATCAACCAACAAACGCATTTCAGTCTGATTTCAGCCTTGCCGCTTTATGGCGTAACGAAAATCATGCTGGGGTAAAAGATGCAAATCCCGTGGCAGTTAATCAGGAAACACCTAAGCTCTCTATAGCGCTTAATGGCATTGTACTCACATCGAATGATGAGACTTCTTTTGTCTTAATTAATGAGGGGAGCGAACAAAAGCGATACTCCCTCAACGAAGCCCTTGAGTCAGCGCCGGGAACGTTTATTAGAAAAATAAATAAAACCAGCGTTGTGTTTGAAACTCACGGGCATTACGAAAAAGTAACTCTCCATCCAGGGCTACCTGACATCATCAAGCAGCCTGATTCAGAAAGTCAAAATGTACTCGCTGATTATATTATCGCCACGCCTATACGTGATGGAGAACAGATATACGGGCTTCGATTGAACCCTCGTAAGGGCCTCAATGCATTTACCACCAGCTTGCTACAACCAGGGGATATCGCCCTCAGGATCAATAATCTTTCGCTGACCCACCCTGATGAGGTTTCACAGGCATTAAGTTTACTGCTAACTCAACAAAGTGCTCAGTTTACAATTCGTCGCAACGGCGTACCCCGCTTGATAAATGTTTCCGTCGGGGAACTTACAGGAATGAATGGACTGCGTCATGAAAGGACTCAATAAAATCACCTGCTGCTTGCTGGCAGCACTACTCATGCCTTGTGCAGGACACGCTGAGAACGAACAATACGGCGCGAACTTCAATAACGCCGATATCCGCCAGTTCGTGGAAATAGTGGGTCAGCATCTTGGCAAAACGATCCTGATCGACCCTTCGGTACAGGGAACCATTTCCGTACGCAGTAATGATACGTTTAGCCAACAGGAGTACTACCAGTTCTTTTTAAGTATTCTTGATCTTTACGGTTATTCCGTGATCACGCTGGACAATGGTTTTCTGAAAGTGGTTCGCTCAGCTAATGTAAAAACATCGCCAGGGATGATTGCTGACAGTTCTCGTCCAGGCGTAGGTGATGAGTTGGTCACCCGAATTGTACCGCTTGAGAACGTTCCTGCTCGTGACCTGGCCCCCCTGCTCCGCCAGATGATGGATGCGGGTAGCGTCGGTAATGTTGTGCATTATGAACCCTCCAACGTTCTTATTCTGACCGGTCGTGCCTCCACCATTAATAAACTGATTGAAGTCATAAAGCGCGTTGATGTCATCGGCACAGAGAAGCAGCAAATTATTCATCTGGAATATGCGTCAGCGGAAGATCTCGCCGAGATTCTTAATCAATTAATCAGCGAAAGCCACGGTAAAAGCCAGATGCCAGCCCTCCTCTCCGCGAAGATTGTGGCGGATAAGCGAACCAACTCTCTTATCATCAGTGGACCGGAAAAAGCACGCCAGCGCATCACTTCATTACTGAAAAGCCTTGATGTCGAAGAGAGCGAGGAAGGAAATACCCGGGTTTATTACCTGAAATATGCTAAAGCCACGAATCTGGTGGAAGTGCTAACCGGTGTTTCCGAAAAGCTGAAAGATGAAAAAGGGAATGCGCGTAAGCCCTCCTCTTCTGGCGCGATGGATAACGTCGCCATTACCGCCGATGAACAGACTAACTCTCTGGTCATTACCGCTGACCAGTCCGTCCAGGAAAAACTCGCCACGGTAATTGCGCGTCTGGACATTCGCCGTGCACAGGTGCTGGTTGAGGCAATCATCGTTGAAGTTCAGGATGGAAATGGACTAAACCTCGGCGTGCAATGGGCGAATAAAAACGTTGGCGCACAGCAATTTACCAATACCGGATTACCGATTTTTAACGCTGCGCAAGGTGTGGCTGATTATAAAAAGAATGGTGGGATCACCAGCGCGAATCCTGCCTGGGATATGTTTAGCGCCTACAATGGCATGGCCGCAGGCTTCTTCAATGGCGACTGGGGAGTACTGCTTACCGCGCTGGCCAGTAACAATAAAAATGACATCCTCGCCACCCCAAGCATCGTAACGCTGGATAATAAACTCGCGTCCTTCAACGTGGGGCAGGATGTGCCGGTGCTATCCGGGTCACAGACCACTTCAGGGGATAACGTCTTTAATACCGTCGAACGCAAAACGGTGGGGACAAAACTCAAAGTTACTCCGCAGGTCAATGAAGGCGACGCGGTGTTGCTCGAAATAGAGCAGGAAGTCTCCAGCGTTGACTCTTCCTCTAACTCGACGCTCGGCCCGTACTATTCAAAACGCCGTGCTGGTCAAAACCGGTGAAACGGTGGTCCTGGGCGGATTGCTGGATGATTTTTCTAAAGAGCAAGTGTCAAAGGTTCCTCTGCTTGGCGATATTCCTTTAGTGGGGCAACTCTTCCGCTATACCTCCACCGAGCGCGCTAAACGCAACCTGATGGTATTTATCCGTCCGACGATTATCCGTGACGATGATGTTTATCGCTCACTGTCAAAAGAGAAATACACCCGTTACCGTCAGGAGCAACAACAGCGGATCGACGGGAAATCAAAAGCGCTGGTTGGCTCGGAAGATTTGCCGGTGCTGGATGAAAACACGTTCAACAGTCACGCCCCTGCGCCATCGTCACGGTGAGGCATTCATATGAGAATTCACTCACCGTACCCCGCCAGTTGGGCGCTGGCACAACGAATTGGTTATCTCTATTCAGAGGGCGAGATTATTTATCTCGCCGATACGCCATTCGAGCGGTTACTCGATATTCAACGTCAGGTTGGCCAGTGCCAGACCATGACCAGCTTGTCACAGGCTGATTTTGAAGCTCGGCTGGAAGCGGTATTCCATCAGAATACCGGTGAGTCGCAACAGATTGCGCAGGATATCGATCAATCCGTCGATCTTCTCTCGCTTTCGGAAGAGATGCCCGCAAATGAAGATCTCCTGAATGAAGATTCAGCGGCACCGGTTATCCGCTTGATCAATGCGATTTTGAGTGAGGCCATCAAAGAAACCGCCTCTGATATCCACATTGAAACCTATGAAAAAACAATGTCGATCCGTTTTCGCATCGACGGCGTTTTGCGGACAATTTTACAGCCAAACAAAAAACTGGCGGCACTGCTTATCTCCCGAATTAAGGTCATGGCTCGTCTTGATATCGCCGAAAAACGTATTCCACAGGATGGAAGAATTAGTTTGCGTATCGGGCGACGTAACATAGATGTCCGCGTATCCACACTGCCGTCCATCTATGGTGAACGCGCCGTACTCCGCCTGCTGGATAAAAACAGCCTCCAGCTTTCATTGAACAACCTGGGGATGACGGCAGCGGATAAGCAGGATTTAGAAAATCTCATTCAGCTTCCGCACGGTATTATCCTGGTGACAGGGCCGACAGGCTCCGGTAAAAGCACCACGCTCTACGCCATCCTTTCGGCGCTGAATACTCCCGGCCGCAATATTCTGACGGTAGAAGATCCCGTGGAATATGAGCTGGAAGGCATTGGGCAAACGCAGGTGAATACCCGTGTGGATATGTCTTTCGCTCGCGGCCTGCGCGCCATACTTCGCCAGGACCCGGATGTCGTCATGGTGGGGGAAATTCGTGATACAGAAACCGCGCAGATTGCGGTTCAGGCCTCGCTCACCGGCCATCTGGTACTCTCAACACTCCACACTAACAGTGCATCAGGCGCAGTGACCCGGCTCCGCGACATGGGCGTCGAATCATTCCTGCTTTCGTCTTCCCTGGCAGGGATTATCGCGCAACGTCTGGTTCGTCGCCTGTGTCCGCAATGCCGACAATTCACGCCCGTATCACCCCAACAAGCGCAGATGTTTAAATATCATCAGCTCGCGGTGACAACAATTGGCACTCCCGTAGGCTGCCCTCATTGCCATCAATCCGGCTATCAGGGGCGCATGGCGATCCACGAAATGATGGTGGTGACGCCGGAATTACGGGCCGCTATTCATGAAAATGTGGATGAACAAGCACTGGAGCGACTAGTCCGGCAACAACACAAGGCCTTAATCAAAAATGGCCTGCAAAAAGTGATAAGCGGTGACACCTCCTGGGATGAGGTTATGCGCGTCGCCAGTGCCACGCTGGAGAGCGAAGCATGAATTATCGCTATCGCGCCATGACCCAGGATGGTCAAAAATTGCAAGGGATCATTGATGCTAACGATGAACGTCAGGCACGACTGCGGCTGCGTGAAGAAGGGCTTTTCCTGCTGGATATTCGCCCCCAAAAAAGTTCGGGAGTAAAAACACGTCGCCCGAGGATCAGCCATAGTGAACTGACGCTTTTCACCCGGCAGTTGGCAACCTTAAGCGCAGCGGCATTACCCCTGGAAGAGAGCCTTGCCGTAATCGGTCAACAAAGCAGTAATAAACGACTGGGTGACGTGTTAAATCAGGTACGCAGCGCCATCCTTGAAGGGCATCCCCTTTCCGATGCATTACAGCATTTTCCCACGCTTTTCGATTCGCTCTATCGTACCCTGGTAAAAGCGGGCGAAAAGAGCGGGCTGCTGGCCCCGGTGTTGGAAAAGCTGGCTGATTACAATGAAAACCGGCAGAAAATCCGCAGCAAGCTCATTCAGTCACTGATCTACCCCTGTATGCTCACTACGGTGGCGATTGGGGTCGTGATTATTCTCCTCACTGCTGTCGTGCCCAAAATTACCGAACAGTTCGTGCATATGAAGCAGCAACTGCCGCTGAGTACACGCATTCTTTTAGGTCTGAGCGACACGTTGCAACGTACCGGCCCGACATTATTAGCGACAGTGTTTATTGTCGCTGTAGGTTTCTGGCTCTGGTTAAAACGCGGCAATAACCGCCACCGTTTTCATGCCATGTTGCTGCGCGTTGCGCTCATCGGCCCGCTGATTTGCGCCATTAACAGCGCACGCTATCTCCGCACTTTAAGTATTTTGCAATCCAGCGGCGTCCCTCTGCTGGATGGGATGAATTTGTCCACCGAAAGCCTCAACAACCTTGAAATTCGCCAGCGTCTGGCAAATGCGGCAGAGAACGTTCGCCAGGGTAACAGCATTCATCTTTCGCTGGAACAAACCGCAATTTTCCCGCCGATGATGCTCTACATGGTGGCCTCTGGCGAAAAAAGCGGGCAGCTCGGCACATTAATGGTCAGAGCCGCAGATAACCAGGAGACACTCCAACAAAATCGGATCGCCTTAACGCTCTCCATCTTCGAGCCAGCACTCATTATTACGATGGCACTGATCGTCCTGTTTATTGTCGTGTCGGTACTCCAACCTCTTCTTCAACTTAACTCAATGATTAATTAAGGAAAGCATATGCGCGCAACGGATAAGCAACGCGGTTTTACATTACTGGAAATTATGGTGGTGATCGTCATTATCGGCGTACTTGCCAGCCTGGTGGTTCCTAACCTAATGGGCAATAAAGAAAAGGCGGATAAGCAAAAAGCCGTCAGCGATATTGTGGCGCTGGAAAACGCCCTTGATATGTACAAACTCGACAATCATCACTATCCAACCACAAATCAGGGGCTTGAATCCTTAGTAGAAGCGCCGACACTGCCACCGCTGGCCGCAAACTATAACAAGGAAGGTTATATCAAGCGTCTGCCTGCCGATCCCTGGGGCAATGATTATGTCCTCGTTAATCCTGGTGAACATGGTGCATACGATCTGCTTTCAGCAGGGCCCGATGGTGAAATGGGAACCGAGGACGACATCACCAACTGGGGTTTGAGCAAGAAGAAAAAGTAAGTCAGCGATGAATCAGCAACGCGGGTTTACCCTGCTGGAGATGATGCTGGTGCTGGCGCTGGTCGCTATCACGGCAAGCGTGGTGCTCTTCACATATGGCCGGGAGGATGTCGCCAACACTCGTGCGCGCGAAACAGCGGCGCGGTTTACCGCTGCGCTTGAATTAGCCATCGACCGCGCCACGCTCAGTGGTCAGCCTGTCGGTATCCATTTCTCTGATTCAGCATGGCGCATTATGGTACCGGGCAAAACACCATCAGCCTGGGTTCCATTACAAGAAGATGCCGCAGACGAGAGCCAAAATGACTGGGATGAAGAACTCTCAATTCATCTTCAGCCATTTAAACCTGATGACAGCAACCAGCCACAGGTTGTGATTCTGGCCGACGGACAAATCACGCCCTTCTCTTTGTTGATGGCTAACGCCGGGACCGGGGAGCCGCTCCTGACGTTAGTCTGTTCAGGCTCATGGCCCCTGGATCAAACGCTCGCCAGAGATACCCGCCCATGAACAAACAATCAGGGATGACACTGCTTGAAGTCTTACTGGCGATGAGTATTTTCACCGCTGTTGCTCTGACTTTAATGAGCAGTATGCAAGGGCAACGAAATGCCATCGAGCGAATGCGTAACGAGACGCTGGCATTGTGGATAGCGGATAACCAGCTTCAGTCACAAGATTCATTCGGCGAGGAAAACACGTCCAGTTCTGGCAAAGAGTTAATAAATGGCGAAGAGTGGAACTGGCGCAGCGATATCCACTCAAGCAAAGACGGCACGCTTCTGGAACGCACCATAACGGTGACATTACCCAGCGGTCAGACAACCTCGCTTACGCGTTATCAAAGCATCGATAATAAATCCGGGCAGGCACAAGATGATTAATCGCCAGCAGGGTTTCACATTGCTGGAGGTCATGGCGGCGCTGGCGATTTTCTCAATGCTTAGCGTGCTGGCGTTTATGATTTTTTCGCAAGCTTCCGAGTTGCATCAACGCTCACAGAAAGAAATCCAGCAGTTCAATCAGCTACAGCGCACCATCACCATTCTTGATAACGATCTCCTGCAACTGGTCGCCCGGAGGAATCGGAGTACGGACAAGATCATGGTGTTGGGTGAAGAAGCTATTTTTACCACGCAAAGTCGCGATCCGCTGGCTCCTCTCAGTGAAGCACAAACCTTACTCACTGTTCACTGGTATCTGCGAAATCATACGCTCTACCGTGCTGTTCGTACTTCTGTGGATGGCAGGAAGGATCAACCCGCCCAGGCGATGCTGGAACATGTCGAGAGCTTTCTTCTGGAAAGTAACAGCGGGGAAAGCCAGGAACTTCCTCTCTCAGTCACGTTACATCTGCAGACTCAGCAATATGGGGGGTTACAGCGCCGTTTTGCATTACCTGAGCAGTTAGCGAGAGAAGAGTCGCCAGCTCAGACGCAGGCCGGGAATAATAACCATGAATAATGAACAACGCGGCGTCGCGCTGCTCATTGTACTCATGTTACTGGCGCTCATGGCTGCTCTGGCAGCAGACATGACGCTCAGTTTTCACAGCCAGCTTCAGCGAACCCGCCAGGTAAACCATCATCTGCAACGGCAATATGATATTGAACTGGCGGAGAAACTTGCGCTTGCCAGCCTCACCCAGGACGTTAAAGATAACGACAGACAGACCACGTTGCAGCAGTACTGGGCACAGCCACAACAGTTGCAGCTGGAAGATGGCAATACAGTGAAGTGGCAGTTACGCGATGCCCAGCACTGTTTTAATCTCAATGCGTTAGCAAAAATCTCTGACGACCCGCTGGCTTCCCCTGATTTCCCCGCCCAGGTATTCAGTGCGCTGCTGATTAACGCCGGTATCGATCGCGGAAACACCGATGAGATCGTGCAATCAATCGCTGACTATATTGATGTCGATGACTCACCACGCTTTCACGGCGCAGAAGATAACTTTTACCAAAGCCAGACGCCGCCCCGGCATAGTGCCAATCAGATGCTTTTTCTGACTGGCGAATTACGTCAGATAAAAGGCATAACCGAAAACATCTATCAGCGGCTTATCCCGTATGTCTGCGTTCTCCCGACCACGGAACTTAGCATCAATCTTAATATGCTAACGGAGAACGATATTCCGATCTTCAGAGCGTTATTCCTCAATAACATCACGGATGCTGACGCTCGGGTCTTATTGCAAAAAAGGCCGAGGGAAGGCTGGCTAACCACGGATGCATTTCTTTACTGGGCGCAGCAGGATTTCTCCGGCGTGAAGCCTCTGGTTGCTCAGGTGAAAGGGCATCTCTTTCCCTATAGCCGCTATTTTACGCTGAGTACGGAAAGTATCAGCGACGAACAATCCCAGGGATGGCAAAGCCATATTTTCTTCAACCGTAAACAGCAGAGCGCCCAAATCTATCGGCGTACGCTGCAACTCTACTAATCATAAGGATCGTGATGCCTGAATCGTTGATGGTCATACGTTCTTCCTCGACGCTGCGTAAGCATTGGGAATGGATGACGTTCTCCGCAGATAGCGTATCTTCGGTACATACGCTCACGGACGATCTTCCGCTGGAGTCGCTGGCCGATCAGCCCGGTGCCGGAAATGTTCATCTTTTGATCCCACCAGAGGGCCTTTTATATCGTTCCCTCACGCTGCCCAACGCCAAATACAAACTCACCGCACAAACATTACAATGGCTGGCAGAGGAGACGTTACCCGACAACACCCAGGACTGGCACTGGACGGTTGTCGATAAACAAAACGAAAGTGTCGAGGTGATAGGCATTCAGTCGGAGAAACTCGGTCGCTATCTTGAGCGTTTACATACTGCCGGACTCAACGTGACGCGGGTTTTGCCAGATGGCTGCTATCTTCCCTGGGAAGTAGATAGCTGGACTCTGGTTAACCAGCAAACAAGCTGGCTCATTCGCAGTGCCGCACATGCCTTCAACGAACTGGATGAACACTGGTTACAGCATCTTGCTGCCCAGTTTCCGCCTGAGAATATGCTTTGTTATGGTGTAGTACCTCACGGCGTTGCAGCGGCCAATCCACTTATCCAGCATCCTGAAATACCATCACTGAGTTTGTATTCTGCCGATATTGCATTCCAGCGCTATGACATGCTGCATGGTATTTTTCGTAAACAGAAAACTGTAAGCAAATCGGGAAAATGGCTCGCCCGCCTGGCAGTAAGCTGTCTCGTTCTCGCCATTCTTTCTTTTGTTGGCAGCCGGAGCATCGCGCTCTGGCATACGCTTAAGATTGAAGATCAACTTCAGCAACAACAGCAAGAAACCTGGCAACGTTATTTCCCGCAGATCAAACGCACCCACAACTTTCATTTTTACTTTAAGCAGCAACTCGCTCAGCAATATCCTGAAGCTGTACCGTTGCTCTATCATTTACAAACACTTCTGCTGGAACACCCTGAACTGCAGTTAATGGAGGCGAACTATAGCCAGAAGCAAAAGTCGCTGACCTTAAAAATGAGTGCTAAGAGTGAAGCCAATATCGATCGTTTCTGTGAGTTAACACAGTCCTGGCTTCCGATGGAAAAAACAGAAAAAGATCCGGTCAGTGGTGTATGGACAGTAAGGAACTCAGGGAAATGATTAAATCATGGTGGGCAGAAAAATCCACATCGGAAAAACAGATCGTTGCGGCACTGGCGGGTCTCTCGCTCGGCGTTTTTTGTTGGCTTGGGGTGATAAAACCGATAGATACCTACATTGCAGAGCATCAGTCCCACGCGCAAAAAATTAAGAAGGACATCAAATGGATGCAGGATCAAGCGAGCACCCATGGTTTACTCGGTCATCCTGCGCTTACGCAGCCCATCAAAAATATCCTTCTCGAGGAAGCAAAACGTGAGAATTTGGCTATCACGCTGGAAAACGGCCCGGACAATACTCTGACAATTCATCCTGTCACAGCTCCCCTCGAAAACGTCTCCCGCTGGCTCACTACGGCACAGGTAACATACGGTATTGTTATTGAAGACCTTCAGTTTACTCTTGCCGGAAACGAAGAGATCACCCTCAGGCATTTGTCCTTCAGGGAGCAACAATAATGACAATGCTACTGCCGCTCTTCATTCTGGTTGGTTTTATTGCAGGTTATTTTGTTAATGCCATCGCCTATCACCTCTCGCCGTTGGAGGATAAAACGGCGTTAACGTTTCGCCAGGTATTGGTTCATTTCAGGCAAAAAAAATATGCCTGGCATGATACAGTGCCCCTGATACTTTGTGTTGCTGCTGCTATCGCCTGCGCCCTGGCACCTTTCACGCCCATCGTGACTGGCGCACTCTTTCTCTATTTCTGTTTCGTACTCACGCTCAGTGTTATTGATTTTCGCACTCAGCTCCTGCCCGACAAACTCACCTTACCGCTGCTCTGGCTTGGCTTGGTATTTAATGCGCAGTATGGATTAATTGATTTACATGATGCGGTTTACGGCGCGGTAGCGGGCTATGGGGTGCTGTGGTGTGTTTACTGGGGCGTCTGGTTAGTTTGTCACAAAGAGGGATTGGGCTACGGTGATTTCAAGCTACTGGCCGCTGCAGGCGCATGGTGTGGCTGGCAAACGTTGCCAATGATACTGCTGATTGCCTCGCTGGGTGGCATTGGTTACGCCATCGTTTCACAACTTCTGCAACGCCGGACTATAACCACTATCGCATTCGGCCCGTGGCTTGCGCTCGGCAGCATGATAAACCTGGGGTATCTGGCCTGGATCTCTTATTAACCGGGAGGGTTCTCCCTCCCGACACGGCTCAACCTTCTTCGCGGATCTGTGCTTGCAGATAATTTTGCAGGCCCATCTTCTGAATCAGATCAAGTTCCGTTTCCAGCCAGTCGATATGGCCTTCTTCATCACGCAAAATTTCTATCATCATATCGCGGCTGACGTAATCATGAACGCTATCGGCATAACCAATTGCCTCACGCAAATTCTTCGCGCCATCCAGCTCAAGTGCCAGATCAGAACGCAGCATTTCCTCAACATCTTCACCAATGTTCAGTTTGCCCAGGTCCTGTAAGTTTGGAAGACCTTCCAGAAAAAGAATGCGCTCAATATAACGATCGGCGTGTTTCATCTCATCAATGGATTCATGATACTCCACATCATTGAGACGTTTGAGACCCCAGTTTTTAAACATTCGGGCATGGAGAAAGTACTGATTGATTGCGACAAGCTCATTTCCCAACAGTTTGTTGAGATAATTTATAACTTTAGTATCACCTTTCATTTTTTGACTCCTTCGCTTCCACTCTTTGAAGAGTAGAACGGCTTACGAGTAAGTCAAAAAACACACTCCGTTTATGCGGACTCCTTAAACTCCGGCAGCTGCATTAATTCATCCTCCATCACTTCACGCGCGGCCCGGACACATTTACCGCACTGATTGCCGACCGGAATAAATTTTTTTAATTGCTGGAACGAGTGAGGGGAAAACTGGCGCACAGCCTGACGAATTTTTTTATCGCTGATACCATTACAAAGACAAACGTACATAGAGACTCCCGTATACTTTCTTCAAAAATAAATGAAAATAGTTCTTATTTCAATTACGGAAAGACTCTTTTTTAAGCAAAGAATAGAAATATGAATAAAAATAATGGGCTACCAAAAGTAGCCCATTGACAAAAAATGCGGCGATACTGGAAGGTATCGCCAACACATTTATTGCTTAGTAAACGGCGCGAAGATTTCGCTAAATGCGTACTTCGGTGCCTGTTCTTTAGTCAGGCCGTGGAATTCCGGAGACAGGTTAGTGCCGCCCGGCAGGTCGCGCGCGATTGACCAGATACCAACCATACCGAGATTACGCTTCTGCGCATCCTGCATGACCAGACGAGCATCAGAGAGATAGAACACCTCGCCCTGAACGTCGTTCACGCCAACCATCGGCGTGGTACCCATCATAGCGTCAATTTCTGCATCGCTCTTATTGGGATGGAGGCCTTTCAATTGTGAATGCAGGTTGGCAATCGCAGACGTTGCACACTTACCGTGAATGTTCTGGCCTTCGGTATTTGCAGACTGACAAATCGCGTTACCGTAGTCCATTGTCATCACGTTCACACCCGCCAGCTCAACACCTTTCGCTTTGGCATCGCTCAGGACATTCATCCCTTCCGGCGTCAGGCCAGTCGGCAGAATTGGCAAGGTGTACCAGATAGCAATATCTTTGCCTTCTGACTTCCATTTATCCTGCACTTTCTTCACAGCAAGGTTACGACGTTCAATAGATGCCTGATCCGCAACCCAGGTGCCTTCGATATCGAAGTCCAGGACTTTGAGGTTCAGGTTATCAACGATGTCATAATAATGCTGCATCAGATCGTCTACGTTCTTACAGGAAGCAGCCAGCGGAGCGTTGTTAGCACCACCGATAGACAGCATCACATCGCCGCCAGCCTCACGCAGAGCTTTGATTTTGCTGTACTGAGCGTAATTCTGCATACCGTAAGCGGTACCCCATGTCGGCAGACAGGTGTTCGCATCTTTACTCACCACAAACGCCAGCGTGAAGTGGTTGACGTTATGATTCTTAGCCAGCGCAGCCAGATCCGGGATCGTATTCAGCGTAAAGTCGACATACGGTGCATAAACGTGTTTCGGCCACGCTTTCTTCGGCGTACCTACGCGCTCTTTGGTTCCGGTCCAGTCAACAAAAACACGCCACGGGTTGCTGTCAGAAGGAGAAACTTTCTGCACTTTACTCTGAGAAATGTAGTTCACACCGTTAAAGCGAATCAGCGTATCGCTGGCATAAAGCGTTTCTGGATTAAACTGCGGCGCATTATTCAGCTCTTCGTTGCTATAGCTCTGAGCCTTACCTAACGGCTTCCACGGGCGGCTATTGCTACCGGTGGCGTTTTGGTTCGCCACCAGAGCAGGGTTGTCACTTTGCGTCCAGAACAGCGCTTCATAAGCCTGCCCATCAACAACAACGCGATCACCTTTCACGTACACAGTGGATGCGGACCATGCTTTCGCCGGTTCGTATTTCTTCCACGGGTTATCGCCGCCCGGGACAAAGCCCCATGCGTCTTGATCGACAGAAGTTTTATAATGTGCATCGTTATAATCTACGATGCTGTCCGCGCTGTACGCTTTGCTGGCCTGGAAACCATCCGCAACAATGACGCCGCCGTTATCAATTTCACAGGTAGTCGGGTTACCGTACTGACTCAATTCCGCAGCGGTAGCTGTACGCTCGAGACGCCATGGGTTATTGGAGTTTTCAGCGCTGGTACCCCGTGGGCAATCTTTAGACCCAACCCACCAGGCGTTCTTGTAAACATTACCATTGAAAATAACATGGTAAATTTCGCTACCTTCCTGGCCGCTCCACGCTTGCAATGAGTAATCGTTAACGCTATCCGCTGGTGTTGATGGCTCGCTGTTATCCGGAGTTGGGGTCACCGGTGTTTCCGGAGTTGGATCAACCGGAGTCACAGCACCGCCATTATTATCCGGCTTAACGGAACAGGAGCCAGGGTTACCATACTGGCTGATTTCTGTTGCCGTTGCCGCGCGAACATAACGCCATGGGTTACTGGCATCGTTTTCTTTCGCATCGCCTGGGCAATTTGCCGCGCCTACCCACCAGGCGTTCTTATAAATGCCGCCGTTATAGATAACGTACCATGTAGAAGAACCTTCCTGACCTTTCCAGGCTACTACAGCATAGTTGTCGTTTGACTTATCAGCTGGGGCTGGCTGAGCAACAGGAGCCGGTTTAACGTCCGGTGCCGGTTTCACATCCGGTGAAGGCTGTGGTGCTGAAGTACAGGACTGTGGATTACTGGTTTCTGAGATTTCCGTTGCCGTAGCGGCACGAACATAACGCCATGGGTTGCTGGCATCATTGCTTTTCGCATCACCCGGACAGTTAGAAGAGGCTACCCACCAGGCATTTTTATATACCGCACCATTAAAGACGACATACCAGGTCTGACCGCCCTGCTGTTTATTCCAGGCAACTACAGAAGAATTAGACGGAACAGTGCCCTGTGCTGGTGTAGCCGAACCGCCATTAGCCGGCGTATTGGATGCAGGCGTATTTGAATTTGAAGAAGATGAGCTGCCGCTCTTTTCGCAGGAAAGTGTATTGCCAAACTGACTAATTTCAGCAGCTGTTGCGGTACGCTTTAAACGCCACGGGTTAGTTGCATCATTTGCTTTCGCTTTTCCCGGGCAATTTGTAGAAGAAACCCACCAGGCATTTTCATAAATTTTGCCATCGAAAATAACCTGATATTTATTACCACCTTGTTGGTTATTCCATGCTTCCATTGCCAATGCTGGCAGAGCGGAACACACCAGCCCCATACCAATCATAGATTTAGTAAATATATTTAATTTCATTATAATCCCTTGTGACGTAAAAACTGCAAAACAAAAGTCCTACGCAGGAATTATTTACGTTTTACGAGAACCCTTCAATATGAATTAAATTACGGCATTAAAAATAAGAAAAAAGCCTGACAAATGAAGCATTTTAAAAACAGAAACATTCATATTTAAAATGTTAAATTGAATTGATATTTTAAATATGAATAATTTATTCGTTCTGACAGTACGAATAAGATATGCCGTCAACAAATGCAAAAAGGGCGCCGAAGCGCCCTTTTCAATTCAAAACTAATTAACGTGTAATTAGCCCAGAACTTTAGCAACAACGCCCGCGCCAACGGTACGGCCGCCTTCACGGATTGCGAAACGCAGACCGTCGTCCATCGCGATCGGGTGGATCAGGGTAACAACCATTTTGATGTTGTCGCCCGGCATTACCATCTCTACGCCTTCCGGCAGTTCGATGGTACCAGTCACGTCAGTAGTACGGAAGTAGAACTGCGGACGGTAGCCTTTGAAGAACGGAGTATGACGGCCGC
>OGIT01000464.1_pt1 | contig 18417 bp, 18 predicted proteins | sample 1571881 | NCBI WGS metagenome assembly OGIT01 (sample SAMEA2582101, study PRJEB24529) | metagenome | biome: Human gut stool | place: China | collected 2011 | reverse complement strand
CATACAAAAAAACAGTAGATAGATTTTGTTTTTACACAAATCTATCTACTGTCCCGTATAACTACTTTGAATTATATTGATATATTTTTAAGGAACCCTATAAATAAAAATACATTTTTCTATTTATTTTCTCTCCTTTAAATTCAATGATCTGATTGTTCAACAATTTTTCTGAATTGCTTTCAAAATAATCTTCACAGTCTACATTCACCTTTTTTAAAAATTTCAAAGATTTCTTTATGCCTGTTTTTCTTTTACTATTATTATGTGCATCTGACCCAATAAAACTATATATATTATGTCTCATCAATATTTTAGCTCTTTTCTTGACTTTCCATCCAAAATTTCCTTCTATACTTCCAGAATTTATTTGAAATAAACAACCTTCCTTTATTAAAGAATTTAGTATATTTGATTTCTTTAATATAAAATTATATCTTTCTGGATGTGCAATAATAGGAACTATATCTCTTATTCTAAGCTCATAAATCATATTGAGCATAGTATGTGAAAATCTGTCCATATTAAGTTCTATCAACATATATCTAGAATCATTAATAGTTCCAATTTTCTTTTTTTCATATTCTTTTAATATATTTTCAGTCAGATATACTTCCTGCCCATAAAAGATTTTCATGTCCAAATTTTGTTTATATAATAGTTTATTAAGCATTCTTACCATAGCTTTAACTTTTCTAAATTCAGCACTACTACAATCATAATAATGTGGTGTGGCTATAATTTTTTTCACGCCATCATCTGAACATGTTCTGAGCATTTCATATGTCATACTCAAACCTTGTGATCCATCATCAATTTTGGGTAATATATGTGAATGAATGTCTACCATAGGCTTAACCTTTAATTATTTTACTAAGCATAATAATCACTATAACTTTTATTAATAGTTTGAGCTTCATTTAAAACCATACCAATAATATTAGCATCAACTTTTTTTAATAAGTTTACTGCTTCAGTTACTCTTTTTGCTTTTGTTTCTTCTGCTCTAATTACTACAAGAGTACCATCTACTGATGCTGATATTATTTGAGCATCAGTTACCACCCCTACTGGTGGACTATCTATGATAACAATATCATACCTTTCACTTAAAAAACTCAATAAATTTATCATACTTTGTGATCCTAAAATTTCTGAAGGGTTAGGTGGTATATTTCCTGCTGTAAGGATATCTGTATTTGAATTGTAATGTTGAATAGTTTCTTCTAATTTTTCTTCTCCTAGAAGTATATCTGTTATACCTGCTGAATTTGATATATTAAAGAACTTATGAATTGAAGGTTTTCTAAAATCACAATCAAGTATAATAACAGATTGACCATTTTGTGAAAATGTCACTCCCAAATTACTGCATACTGTAGATTTTCCATCCTTAGAATCAGCACTTGTTACTAACAATGTTTTTATCTTTTTGCTTATTGACGAATATTGTACATTAGTTCGTAATGTCTTATATGCTTCAGCCTCTGCTGATTTTGGTCTACTCTCTACTATTAACATATTAACTATCTCCTCCAATACTATTTGATTGCTGCATCTAAAGTATTTTTATATCTAGTTAGAAAATTTTGCTACAACAGTAAACATCTCATTATTTTCTCCACCTGTTACAAAATATTTCCCACATCTTGTCCAGGCATGAGCTATAATATTATTTTTCTTATCTTTAAGTACACCTAAATATATTGTAGTTGATATATTTTTATCCCTTAACAATTTTTGTGCTGTTAAAGCTTGTACAAGGCATAAACTTTTCCAAAAAGTATATTTTGATGCCTTTGAAACTATACTTCCTATTCTTTCCGCTTCAAAGTACGTATCTTTATCTACTTCTTCTGGAGATTCACATTTTACTTTTCCCATTCTTTTTGCTAACTTTCTAAATGGAATAAACAATATATAAGCTCTAAAAAATCCAGTGTATATATAAGCCTTAATAAACTCTTTTTTACTTTTCCATTCTAATTCATTAAATTTTTCAAGCAATTTTAATAAGGTCATCATTATATAATCTCTCTATAAAATTCATTGTGGATTCCCTACATTGTTCTTCACCAACTTCATATTCACTTAAAAGAACATTTATAATGTCATTAATTTTTATCTTATCTTTTGTGAGTTCCCAGATTTTACTTCCCACTTCATTTAATGCATAATACTTTCCATTTTCAATATCCATCATAACTTTTTCTCCATCAATATCTGCATCGTCTATTTCTAAGTTCCTTATAACTTCACAATTTAAATTTAGTTTAATTTTAAAATCATTGCTTTTATTCATTTCACGCCTCCTTAACTACACTTTCTACTAATTCCATCTGATCATAAACTGTAAATTCATTTTTGGGTCTTATTATCTTATAAAATTTAATATCTTTAGAAATACTAATACATTTTTTCATATAGTTTGCTGATATTCCTTGTATATAATCTAAATATTCACCCCTATAAATGGACTTTATTATGTTGTTTAATTTTTCAATACCTTTTACTTCTTCTATTTGTACTGTAGAAACCTCTCTCTGTTCTAGTTCAATTACACATGCAAGAGGTACATCATTTAAGCAAAAATCATCAATTGCTGGGACTAGATACTTTATTTGTTCATCACCCATAAATGACTTATAACTTTTTTTATCATAATTAAATTTATTCATAGCATCTGCACATAATTTTTCATAAGGAAAACCATGCTGCACTTTTAGAGGTTCACATTCTGAAATAGCTGCTACATCATCAGATAAAAACTTAAAACCGCTTTCCCTTAATGCTGTAGTCAAAGTTGATTTTCCAGCACCTCTCTCCCCAGTTATTATGATAGCTTTTCCATCAATTATAACTGTACCTCCATGAAGAGCGATTTTCTCTCTTTGAATCATTATAAACCCTAAGCAACTACAAGTAAGATATAATTGAACTACATCCATATCTGCATTTTCATATACTTCAAAGTTTATTGTATTTCCATTAAGCATTTGGTATATTGCTATATTTCTAACATTGAACCATATTTCATTCTTACTGAACATGCTGCAAATTCCATCACTTATTTTATCCTTTATTTCCTCTCCAAGTTTACACTTATTTATTTTTACTATAGATTGATCATTAAATTCATGTACTTTTATAAATTCTTTTATCTCTATATCTGATTCTATATTCATTCCATATACTCTATATAAATATCTTAAGTTTTGTTTACTATTTTTATCCATGCTCCTCTCCTTTAACTTACTCTACTTTATATACTATTCAAAGTTAAGACTATATATAACATTATGTTATTTAATAGCTACATGAATTTATAAATCAAATTGATTTAACAATAGTTTTCTTCTTTTTATTACTATTCTTAAATTTTTTCCTATACATATCTTTTTAAATTTTTCGATTAATTTCTTTAGTAATCTGTGAAACCATGCTACGATTAACATGAATTTATTAATTGCATAGGGAAAATCTCTTTTCAAATCTTCTTCTTTAGGAAATAATCCAACTAATATCTTTTTCTTTTCCTTTTTAATTTTAGCTGCTGATCTTATACTAATATTTCTTCTTTCCTCATTATATTTATCATAAGAGAGTATTTCTTCAAATAATACTTCTGAATCATAATTATCTAGTTTATTTCTTCTTAGTGCTTCTTCAAAAAAACTTAGATTAAACAATTTATTTATCAATTTAAATAATCCAACAGAAAATTTCAATGCTCCACATTCACTGCATTTACTTTCAAATATGTTCCAATCAATATTATCTTTTTCTTTATTGCAAAATAACACAATATCATATAACTGCCTTAATCCAAAGCCACTATTTCTAAGATGTTTTGCCATATGAATACACAAATGAAGTAAAAAGTTCTCTTTATTTAACGTCTTTACTTTTACACCATCTAAATCAAATTCTATTAATTCATCCCATATATATTTTTCAAAATTTATTGTATCTGCTATATAGTTTTCATTATTTATAAGTTTCCAATGAACTTCAATACATACTCCATTTTCATTATAAAATGTAGCATGTATTGGATGATTGTCTTCAATATAAATAAAATGATTTTCTAAAAGATACTCCTTTATCTTCTGAAAATCATTTTTGTGAATTAATATATCAAAGTCACTCATTGTCCTAAGTTCATTTACAGGGTAGTATTTTTTAAGTACTATCCCTTTCAAAACTATTATATCTATATTCAATTTTAATATAATATCATCAATTATATTTCTAAATGCTTCTGTAATTTTTCTTTGTGCAATACCACTTAAAACTATGTCTTTTTTCCATTTATTTAATATATCATTTGGCACATTTTTAAGATTATTTTTTCCAATCAAATAATATATTAATGCTGAAATCTGATGTTCATCAGCTTTCTCTACAAACTCACCCCAATTAATAACATTATCATCTAATATATAATTTTGCTTTTTAATTGAATACTTTAGTATGTTTACTATGGTTTCATAGCTGTTATTCATAAAAGCTCTCCCCCTAATAATTAAAATTTCATTTTACTTCTTTATTATATTAGCTCATAAAATCTACACCTAATGGCTTAACTAGTAGTTTCTATTTTTCTCTTTTTATCTAACCCTAAAATTGATAAAAACATATTAATTTCTTTTGTAAGATATAATGATAGTACATACCCACTTCCACAAATCACAAATTTATACGCTGCAGAAATCATACAATTATTTATATTAATTTCAAATATAACCATAAACAAACTGCATATTACTAAGATTAATATTGTAGATCTAAATTCCATCATGAACTCAGTTAATTTTCTATTGAAAACCTTCTTTATTAGTAAGTAATAACATGTTATAAAATTCAACATATAAGCTATAACTACCCCTATTGCTACATATTCAATTTTTCCTTTTAATACTCCTATTATTATCATTAATATATTAGCACCCGCACCTAGAAGACCTGCATAAAACATCTTTTTTGTTTCATTTGTAGCTTGAAATATCGTTCCTGAACTAGATAATACCATTTGAACACAAATTGAAATACTGAGAATTTTAAAACTTGCAACTGATGTCCCCCATTGATTTCCAAACATAATTCTAATTATTTCATCTGCACTAAAAAAGCAATATACACTAATAAATGCCCCTAGCAAAGCTAATAACTTTACTACTTTAATATATTTTTCGTAAATAATATCTTTATCATTTTGATAATCCGATAAAATTGGATGTAAAACAGGTGTAATTACAAATGTTAAATTTGATACTGGATATAACATTAATTTATATGCTTTATCATAATATCCTAGTGGCACTTGTCCCATAAATTTACCTATTAATAAATTATCTAAATTTCTAGAAAAATAATTTATAAAATTAAATGAAAATTGATAACTTGAAAATTGTTTTATTTTCTTTATACTACTAAAAGAAAATTTTATTTTTAAATTTGATCCGTAGCAATTTATTGAAAATGTAAAGAAGCCTACTAATAGAGAATTTATTACTAAAGAATAATACTTTGCACCTACTAAAGCTAATGCTATTGTAATCATTCCACATAAAAAATTTATTATAATTGTTCTAACTCCTAGCGTTTTAAATTTCTTCTCTTTTAGCAATAATGAATTAGGTACAATATTTAATATGTTAAATAAAATAGATATTGATAATATCATTCCAAGATAAATATATACATTATTATCATAGATTTTTGATAATGGATATGAAAATAACGCAAATATAATAGATATAATCACTCCTGTAAGAATAGTAAATGTAAAAATTTCTGATACATCTCTATTACTTAATTCTTTATTCTGTATAATCGCCGGACCAATCCCCATATCCGCAATCATTGTAAAAAAACTTATAAAAACTGTAATTACTGCAACTATTCCATAATCATCTGGAGTTAATATTCTAGCCAATATACAGTTCACTAATAATTGAATCAATATATTACTGTATTTTGCAATAAAATTAATCAAAGCTGCTTTTTTTATACTTATATTAGCCATTATAACCTCCTAGTTTTATCATTTTAAAAGATAAATATCTTTTAATTTTACTTATCTTATACATTAAATATGGCCACATAATAAATAATTTAAGTTTTAAATTTTTTAAATTTTTCTTTTCTAATATTGATTTTTTTATTCTTATTTCTAATGAATTATATTCTTCATTTCCCAAACCTAATATATAACAATTTTTAAACGAAGTACTATATAGCTCTACTATTTTCCTTATCAAAATCTTATAGGTTATTTTGTTAATTTTATTTTTCATAATTTCAGAAAACTTATATAATTCCTCTGCTACAATATAATATCCTTCTATATTCTTTCGGCTTATTTTTTTCGTCATTATAGAATCATTTCTAACTCTTCTAAAAAATAAATCTTTGGGTATATAAATTATTCTATTTGCTCTTAATAATACCTGTGGTGTAAATAATTCATCCTCATGTATTATTCCATTATAAAATTTTAAATCATTATTTATTAAAAATTGTCTGTTATAAAAAAATAACCATACAGGGGATTTATAACATGTATTTTTTATTAATTTACAAAACAATTCTTCACCTGTTACTACATTTGAAGTTAATATATCCTTTCTCTTATAATTAAAATCCAAATTATTATTGTTTAAATCTCTTTCAAAAAATACATCTGCATCAAACATTGAGACTTCAGCTTTATTATTCTCGCAAACATTATAGCAAATTTCAGCTAATTTACTGTCAATATAGTCATCTGAATCTAAAAAATATACATATTTACCCCTTGAATATTTGAATCCAGCATTCCTAGCACCACTTAATCCCATATTTACTTGATTAATAACTTTAAAATTTTCATAAGTAGACTCATATTCAGTTAATAATTGCAAACTACTATCAGTACTACCATCATTTACAGCTATTATTTCAATATTATCTAATGTTTGATTTAATGCACTTTCAATACATTTTCTTAAATATTTTTCTACATTATATACTGGTATTATTATACTTACTTTAATTTCTTCTTTCATATAATACTCCTACAATAAATCTATCTTATTGCTTTCTTTATTATAAATTTAGATTTAAACTTATTTATCATATCCAAAGCTAATCTATTCTGACTTTTTACCATATAGGCAAAACTAATCACAATATATACAAAACCTCCAACAAAAATTTCTATAATACCCACACCAATAGATGTACTATTAAAATAGTATCCTATAGCTTTTATAGATAAATACATTACTAATCCTGGAAATATATAAACTATACTTTTTTTTAGATACAGCTTTATATCTAAATCATCTTTTACCTTTATCGTTTGATATAATGCTACTGAAAACTCTGCAAAAATAGTTCCTATAGATGCTCCTTTTGCACCATAAATTCCTATTAAAAATATATTTATTCCAAAATTAACTACAGCTCCTAATGCTGTAGAAACAATATAAACCTTATCCATTTTTTTAGGTATTAAATACTGAGTTCTAATTACATTAGACCATGCAATAAATAAAATTGTTATTACAAGTAATACAACTACATCAATGCAATCTGTAAATTCCCTCCCTAAAAATATAGGTACAAATATTGGTGCAATAGCAGCTAGTCCAAATGATGATCCTATTGCAATAAACATTACAAATTCCATAGATATTAAAATATATTTTTTACTTTCTTCCAGTAATCCATTGGACAAAAGATTTGACATCCTAGGAAGCATTACAGTTCCTAGCGCTACAATAAAGCCCAATGGTATATTTATAATTTTTTCTGAATTTTCATAAAATCCAACCTGAGTCATACTGCTTAGTGATCCAATCATTATTTTATCCATAACTTTATAAATACTTACTGCAATTACAGGCACAAATAAAACTAAATTAGGCTTTAAGTGTTCTAGAATATCTTTTATTTTTACCCTTACAAAATATATATATTGTTTTATAAAAAACCATAAAATGACCTGACTTATTATTGTTCCAATTACTAAAATTAAAGAATATATATATAAGTCATCCTGTTTTTTCACAAAAATAAATATACTGAATGCAGATATTACTTTAATAAAAGCATTTCTTGTGACTGTAATTTTGAAATTTTCAATTCCAAAGAAAAACCAATTAATATCTAGTAATGCTGAAAAAATATATATTGATTGAATACTTGCAATAACCTTATTCTCATTTGTAATAAAGATTAAATAAAACATATATATAATTAACATTATTATTGATAAAATAGCTTGAAGTCCGTAAATACTCCAAAATGTTTTGCTAAGTTTTTCTTTATCATCTCTTACCGCTGCAATACTCCTATTTCCATAATTATTTACTCCAAGCATAGCAAATAAAACAAAATAATTTACTACGGAGTAGGTGTATGATTGTACCCCTACTCCGTTTGCTCCTATAACTCTTGCTATATATGGTGTTGTTATTAATGGAAGAATCATAATTAAAATCTGATATAGAACATTATATATAAAATTTTTTTTAATATTCATATAGTTCTCCTAAATATTTATACAAATTTAAAACTTAATATTATTAACTTTTTCTCTCCAACTTTCTATTATCCCCCAAAAATATAGCAAGCGCTAAAAATATAAATGTTCCTGTTGAGTCAATAAAAATAGCTTCTGCTATACTGGAAATAATTAAATATATTGTTAAAAGATTTACTGCTTTAATTTTATTATTTGAATACATATATCTATGTTTCATAGACTTATATATATTTAGCAAAATTATTAAAAATATAATAAAACCTAAAATACCAAATTGTCCATATATATATGGCCAAAATGTATCCGCAATATATGAATAATTATCTTTAGACATACCCCAAACCATATTTAAATGATATTTAACATAAATGTTAGAATAATATTTCGCTGAAATTGATGAAGCAAATGTTCCAAATCCTGAACCTACTGGAAAGCAATCCTTAACTAATTTTAAACCTGTTAAATATAATGCTGGTCTTGCTGACATATATCCATATGAAAAATATTCAATTATTTTTTTTGATGCTAAAGTACATGATATTGCAATAAACAAAAGTAATTGTTTTAATTTTACTTTTTCTAAATTTCTCATTATAAAATTCATAAAAAAATACAATAATATAAATATAAGAGCTTTACTTCTAGCCGTAGTAGCTAAAATTATTAGTGAAACATAAACATATATGTTATTTTTTTTACTTCCTTGTGCAATAAAAATACAAATAATTAGTATTATTGAAAAAACCAAATAAGTTGGATGGGAATAAAGAAATTTATATGATCTAATTCCATATCTTACGTCATATCCCATTCCAATATTAAAAAATAAATTTATTAGTGCAAATATGAAAAATATTATCACATATACTCTTAATCTTTTTACAAGTTTATTTAACAATAAATCTTTATTTATCTTATTAAATAAAAGTAGACTAGAAATATATATTAAAATAAATTTAGAAATGCTAAATATATCTTTTAATATAGCAATAATGTTTTGTTGATAACCTGTTCTAATATTACCTATAACCCCAATTATAATAATAATAACCAGTAAAATAAGTAATTCCTTTTCCTTCTGCAATATGCTCTTCAATCTATTGGGTCTTAATGAACATATAACTATAATAAATAAACAGTTAATTATACAAATTAATTCATCAAACATAGAAAAAAATGGTAATATTCTACATATACAGTTTTGAAATAAAAATAGATCAAATATACTAATTAAAATATTATATATCATAATTTCTCTTTCCTATATACATGTGATTTTGTACATAATGCATTGTTTTATATAAAAAATCATGAATAATTTTTTATATAATTATTTGCATTTTTTAACAATTTATATATATCTAGCTTAATTAACACAATTTTTATTCTATTTTTTATTGATAAATTTTTATTAAAAACACAATTATTTCCGGTCAATAAATTATTATATTTGCTAATTTTAAACTTTTTAAAATTAGTATATTCATTTGCATTCATCAATTGTAAAATCAATATAAGCATTGAAATATTTTTAAAAGTACCTAAACTCTCTGCTTTGACCATTAATTTTTTATCTACATTAATATATTTTATTACACTATCTACTGCATAATAGTAATCCTCTGCTAATTTTAGATTATTTTTATGAATAGTAGATGTTGGTACCTGTCTATAATAATACAATGATTCATTTACATATGATATACTCTTACTTAAGCTAATTGCCTTAAAAACTGGAAACATATCTTGAATATATCTGCCTGATTCAAATTTAAAATTTATTTTGATTAATAACTCTTTTTTAAACATCTTGTTCCATAAATGACATTGAATTCTTTGGTTTAATATTTCATCAATTATTTTCTCAGCAGTATATATATTTTTCTCCTCTAATTTATATAGATTAACTTTATTTTTACTACTATAAGTGTCATAATACAAACAGAAGCCACACATAATAATATCAGATTTAAATTCCAATCCCTTTTTTAAAAGTTTTTCTATCATTGTGTTGTCTAAATAGTCATCTGGATCTACAAATAAAACATATTCACCTTTTGCATATTTTAGTGCTAAATTTCTAGCTTCTGAGACGCCTTTGTTTTTTTGAGATAAAACTATAATTTCATTAAATTTATTTGTGTATGATTCAATAATATTTAGGCTATTATCATTAGAGCCGTCATCTACAACTATGATTTGCAAATTACTATATGTTTGATTACTTAAAGATTCAAAACATTCACCAATGTATTTATCTACATTATATACTGGTACAATAACACTTACTAAAATATCAAACATTATATATTTCCCCCTTATAAAAGTTTTCAATTTTATTTGAAATATAGTTTATATTATAATTACTATTTTCAAATTCTTTATATTCTTCTTTTCTTTGGTACCCATAAGCATATTTAATTATCTCTCTTGCCCAATTTTCACTTCCACAGCTTAATGGCAAATATGTTACATTTCTAGTAATACTCATTTCCCTTGATATAGCATCTGATGCTATTACTTGTAAACCTGCTGCTTGTGATTCAATTCCTACTAATGGTAATCCCTCATAATGTGATGGTAATACAAATATATCCATTGCTTGCATTAAATTCTCAACTTCATTAGTTAATCCATAAAAAATAACTGAATCTTTTAAATTCATTGATATTACCTTTTCTCTTATCTTTTCCTTTAGTTCACCATCCCCTATAAGAAGCAATACAGAATTCTCATACTGTTTCTTTACTTCATTAAAAATTTCAATTAAATATTCATGATTTTTTTGATATGACATCCTTCCAATATGTCCTATAACGAATTTATTTTCTACCTTCAATTCTTTTCTAATTTGTATTCTCATATCATTATTAAAAATATATTTTTTAAAATCTACTGCATTATTAATTATTTGTACACTATTATTTGAACATAATTTTTTTGAGAACATCCATTTAGCTGCTTCCTTTGAACACGCAAAATAATCTGTAGCTACATACCCCCATAAATTCTTAACGATTTTGTGAACTATAATTTTTATATAAAAAAAATTATTATCACGTGAAATTGATGTATTATGCGCATGTACAATAATTTTGGGTATACCTACCATCTTAGCTACTATTGCATCCTCTATACTTGTAACATCAGATGCATGAATATGAATAATAGAATACTTATTTTTTCTTAAAAATTCATATAATAATTTTACTTTTTTATAATGTCTAATCAAAATATTTTTATAATTCATACTACCAGTTTTATAAATTTTAGAACCATAGCTTTTTGCCTCATTTTCATGAAATTGTTCTTTATTTTCATCAAAATAATTTATAAAGTCAAAAACTATTTTTTTCTTATCTAATTTTCTATATACATTCATTAAAAAAGATTCTATCCCACCTGCATTTAGTGCGCAAACTTGCAAAACTCTTATTATATTTTCCTTCATTGACATCACCCTTACTTAATTACAATTAATCTTTTCCAAAGCATTAATAAAACCAGTTATCATATTTTCATAATTACTTTTTTTATATTGATTGATACACTCTTCTTTTACATTTTTCTCCATTTTTCTAAACAAAAAGTCTTCTAATGCATTTTCTAGTTCTTTGCTACAATTTTGCCTTATCATTCTTCCATTTTTTCCATTCAACAAATCATATGCGGCACCAACAGCATCTGTTGCAATAACAGGTTTTCCACACTGTAAAGCTTCATTTACAGTTAATCCCCAAGCCTCTGGTATTCCATTATAAAAATAACTAGGTAAAACAAACAGATCACATTGAGAAAAATATACATACTTGTATTTTGGATTAATATAGCCTTCAAAAAAAATATTTTTTATATTTAAAATCTTAGCTAACTTAATACATTCTTCTTTATATTCACCTTCTCCACATATAATTAGATAAATATTTTTGTACTTCATTTGTAATGTTTTATATGCATTAATTAGAACATCTAAACCTTTCCTCTTTATTATTCTTCCATAATATAGTATTATCTTTGAATTATCATTTATATTTTTTTCTTTTCTTATATCAATGCAGTTTTTAATCTTATTTACACCACTAGAGTCTCTAGCTATACATAAACATTCTGAATGTATTCCTAAATTTTCAAAATACTCATATGATTTATATCCTGAAACAATACACATATCTATTCTTTTTAAAATCACTTTAAAAGCTAAACGTTGTAACCAATTTTTAAGCTTCTTTTTTGTAGACTGAAACTCTCTAGGTGCTTCCCATTTTTCGCCAAAATATAATAATTTATTCTTTCTAATTTTTCCGACAATTAGTATTATGAAACAATCTAGAAAATCTACTATTGAGTCCATTGGAGGCAAGATAATAGATTCATAATTCTTTTGTATTATAATCCTCACTAATTTAGTAATTCTTTTAAAATTTCTAGGTAAGTATTCATAAGTTAATTTTTTAATATCTTCATCTTCTATACCATAAATTTCACGACTTAAATTAATATTAGTAAATAAATAATCAACATTTATTTTTTTTTTTAGACCAATAAAAAAAGGAATTCTATATTCTGGAATTGTATTATGTATAAATAATACACTCATGTGATCCCACCTTTTCATATATAACTTTTTTATAAATATATCTTTCAAATCAATCTGTAGTATTTTTCATATGAACTATTAAATATATCTATAGAAAATTTTTGGCTATAAGTTTTGTATGCATTTTTCTGTAAATTGTCTTTTAAGCTTTTATTATCTATAATTTTTATTATATTCATAGCTATTTCATTACTATCTTTTGACACAATCAGTAATCCATTATATTGATCTTTAACTATCTCACTTGTTCCATCTACATCTGTAGCAATTATAGTTTTACCTTCAGAAAATGCTTCAATAGGAGTTAATGGTAGTCCTTCCCACAAAGAACTTAAAACAATTAAATCTAATTGTTTTATTATATTTATAACATCATTTCTATATCCTAAAAATATCACGTTATTTTCAATTCCTAGCTCTTTGGCAAGTTTAATAAGTTCTAACTTATCTTCTCCGTCACCAATTATATAAAACTTAATCTTTTGATACTTTTTGATACTTTCAGGAATTGCTTTTATATAATATTCCATTCCCTTCTGTTTACTTAGTCTTCCTATATTTCCAACAATAAAATATCCCTCATCTTTAAATTTCTTTATTTCAGGGACTACGCTTATTTCTCCTATATATTTTTCAATTCCATTATATATAACATTAATTTTATCTGTATCTAATTCATATAACTCTAATAAATTTTCTTTTACCTTTTCTCCAACAGCAATTATCTCAGCATTATTAAGTGCAAACTTAGTTAATGTTTTTTTATTATGGAAGGTATTGTGTGCTGTATGAATAAACTTAAAATTCATTAATTTATTTAATATTTCACTATAAAAAGCAGCCATCCTATGGTGAGTATGAACTATATCAATATTTTCATTTTTTATAATTTTATATAAGCTAATTAGTGTCTTAAAAATAATAATTGGATTTTTATCTTCTATATCGTCTATTTTATAATGTTTTATTCCCAGCTTCTGCAACTCATCTTCATGGATTCCACCATTCGAACAAACGATTATTTTATTAAATTTATTATTAAAATACCTGCACAACTGCATTACTACTTTTTCAGTTCCGCCTATTCCCATAGTTCTAGTAAAATATAATATATTTTTATTTTCCACAAACAACATTCCCTTACTGATATTTTAATGCTATCTTAAATATCTTAATATCATCTATCAGATATCTCCTAAACATCCTCTTAGGTTCCATACACAACCTATAAAACCACTCAAGTCCGTTTTTTTGCATCCAAATCGGAGCTCTTTTTATATTTCCTGCTTCAAAATCAATGCTAGCTCCAATTGCTAAAGAAACTGGTACTTTCAATTTTTCTTTATACTTATATATAAATTTTTCTTGTTTAGGTGCTCCTAATCCAACTGCCAAAATATCTGGTTTGCAATTATTTATTAGTTCTATTATATGATTGATTTCATCTTGATTGTTTTCAAATCCATAACTTGGTGAATAAGTTCCAACTATATTTAATCCATCAAATTGTTGCATTAGTTTTTCTGCTGCTTTTTCAGCTACTCCTTCTGCTGCTCCAAGTAAAAATAATTTATATCCTTTAATTGCCCCTAATTTACAAATTTTCGGAAATAAATCTGACCCTGATATTTTTTCTTTTATTGGAGTAGATTTTAATTTTGAAATCCATATTAAAGGCATTCCATCTGTTAATATTAAGTCTGCATCTTCATATATTTTTTTCAATTCAGCATCTGTTTCAAGTTTAACAATATGATCTACATTAGGAGTAACAACATAACTATTTCTATCTGACGCTATTAATTTATCAATTCTAGTGATTGCTTCTTCCATAGTTACATTATCTATCTGTGTATTCAAAAATTTAATTCTTGACATATTGTTCCTCCATTAATATTGATTAATTTAAATACTCTCTCTATAATCTCTAAGATTATCCATATACCCCTTATTAACAATATAAATGCTGTCATCAGTCTCAATAGTCATAACATCTTCAATTCCAATCATCACAACTCTTTTATCATTATTAATTGCAATATTTGATTTAGATTCAATTACCCTTGCATTTCCTTCAATAATATTATTAAAATCATCTTTCTTTTTATATCTCTCTACTGATTTCCATGTTCCAATATCATCCCACCCAATATCTACAGGTACAACATATATCTCTTTAGATTTTTCTAAAACCGCATAATCTATGGATATAGCTTCCGTCTTATTATAATTTTCATTAATTACATCTTTTATTTCATTTATATCTACACTTTGAACACCCTTTAAAGGTTCATATATACTTGGACAATATTCTCTTATTTCATTTAATATATTTTCAACCTTCCACAAAAACATTCCGCCATTCCAAAGATAATTACCATCTCTTAAATATCTTTTTGCTTTTACTAAATCTGGCTTCTCAACAAATTTATCTACTTTTATGAATCTTTCTTCATTCACCTCTACATAATTATCACTATATTTTATATATCCATATCCAGTTTCTGGTCTATCCATTTTCATTCCAACAGTAATTATTGCTTTATCATTTTTATTAATGAAATTACTGCAATTTACAATAATATCTCTAAACTTTTCTTCATTTTTTATTAAATGATCTGAAGGTAATACCGCCATAACTGCATCTTTAAATCTTCTCTTTATTATCATTGAAGAAAGAGTAATGCATGGCGCTGTATTTCTCCCCTCTGGTTCAACTATTATATTTTCCACTGGAAGTTCTGGAAGTTGTTCTTTTACTAAATCAACATATGGAGAAACAGTACATATAAATATTCTTTCTATCGGTATTATTGGCTTTACTCTATTTACAGTCATCTGTATCATTGTTTCATCACCTATAAGGTTTAAAAACTGTTTAGGCTTTTCTTCTGTGGATAGTGGCCAGAATCTTGTCCCTTTTCCTCCTGCCATTATAAGTGCACATAACATAACTTCACCTTCCTTATCAAAGTAGTTATTTTTTAGTAGCTGCAACTTCTATATTTAATGATTTCTCATAATTTAATATTGTTTTTCTTCCTACTGAATAGTAATCTACTTTTTCATTCATTATGTCAGCTATCTTATAGCAGTTTCTTCCATCAAAAATAATTGGAGTATTCATTAGGTTACAATAAGTATCTATTTTAATATTCTTTATTTCATCCCACTCTGTAAAAATAAATACAACATCAGCCCCTGCAATTGCCTCTTCTGGCTTATTAACATATTCTATTTCACTTGGATAAAGCTTTTTGAAATTATTCTCTCCTACTGGATCATAAGCAACAACTTGTACTCCTTCATCTAAAAGTCTTCTAATATTAGGTATTGAAGGCGCTTCTCTTAAGTCATCTGTTCCAGGTTTAAATGTTAATCCAAGTACAGCAGCTCTTAACCCTCTTAAATTTCCAAATCTTTTCTTTGCTTGTCTAAATAATTTATATTTCTGATTTTCATTTACTTCAATAGTTGCTTTTATTGTTCTTATTTCATTTCCATTATCATTTGAAAGCCAGTGAAGTGCCTTTGTATCTTTAGGAAAACATGATCCACCATATCCTATGCCTGCTTTTAAGAATTTATCTCCAATTCTAGGATCATAACTCATGCCTTTTGTTACATCTTCAATATCAGCACCAACAAATTCACAAAAATTAGCAATTTCATTAATGAATGAAATCTTTAGTGCTAAAAAATCATTAGATGCATATTTGATCATTTCTGCACTTCTTCTATTTGTTACAACAATTGGCTGATTATATCTTTCATAAACTTCTCTTAACAATTCTTCTGCACCTTTTGATTCAACACCAATAACGATTCTTTTTGCCTCAAGTGTATCTTTTACAGCTGTTCCTTGAGATAAAAATTCAGGATTAGATGCAACCTCAATATGAACTTTGTTTTTTAAACTTTCCCTTAAAAACTCTTCAACTCTATCATTAGTTCCTATTGGAACTGTAGACTTAACAACTACAAGACAGTCATTTTCAACATTTTCAGCAATTTGTGTACATACGTTGAAAACATAATCTAAGTTTGCAGAACCATCAGACCTTTCAGGAGTTCCAACCCCTATAAATATAATATCTGCATCTTTATATGCATTTTTATAATCTGTTGTAAAATTTAATTTGCCTCTTAAATAGTTATTTTTCAATAATTCATCTAAACCAGGTTCATATATAGGTGAAATGCCTTGTTTCATCATCTCTACCTTATTTTCATCAATATCTACGCATGTTACTTTATGGTCTTTTTCTGCTAAGCATGCTCCTGTGACTAATCCAACATATCCTGTTCCTGATACAACTATTTTCATAATTACCTTCTTTCCAAAATTACTGTAACATATTGTTATATACATTGATTTTATGTGAATAAATTTGTATTTATTACAAAAAAATCAGGAATATCTTAAATAGCATAATATTTTAGATATCCCCATTAATATTTAAATATTACAATCAAAAACAATATATAGTATTTTAATCTTTACTATTTCATATATTCCGATTACTTTTCTTCTCCTATATGTGGTATTAAACCTATTACAGGAATTCCAATACTAGTTTCTATCTGTTCTCTTGTCTTAAATGTATTGCTTATATATTCCATGAATAAAACTAATGTTATACCTAAGAATGCGCCTACAATAATTCCCATTAATATATTCCTAATACTATTTAAATTCCCTGGATATATAGGATACTTGGAACTCTCAACCACTTTTACACTTCCATTTGGTATTAATTCTTTTGCTTCTTTAATAAATTCCTGAGTTACTGCATCCAATACATCTTTACTTAAAATACTATTGGCATTTTTGTATTTAATTGTCATTATCTGAGTTTCTTCTCCTTGACTAACAGAAAGCCCTCCTGCTACTGCTTCTGGCAATACATCAAGATGACTTTTCTCAACTGCCTTTTCAATTAAATCATCAGTAGTGATTAATTCAGAATAAGTTTTTAATAAATTTTGATATAAAGTAACATCTCCTGTACTGTACTCCTTTTTTTCCATAGTATCCTTTCCAATAAACACCTTTAAGCTTGAAGTATATACTGGTGTTACTAAAAAGAAACTATATAATGCACTGATTATGGTAGCTGTTAGAGTTACTATTATAATTATTTTCCACTTAGATTTTATAATCTGGATTATTTCTGAGATACTAATTGTTTCTTCTTCCATAATTTCCTCCTTTCAAAAGCTATATTATGTATATATTCTTATGTGAATCAAATTATTACTTTTTTTAGTTTTATATCTAATTTTT
>OGIT01000463.1_pt1 | contig 18423 bp, 21 predicted proteins | sample 1571881 | NCBI WGS metagenome assembly OGIT01 (sample SAMEA2582101, study PRJEB24529) | metagenome | biome: Human gut stool | place: China | collected 2011 | reverse complement strand
TAATACTTCAGACTACAAAGATCCTTCAACTTTATTTCATGAATTTGGGCATTATTACAATTTTTATTTGATGGGAGGAACATCTTGGAATGATGGTAATAATCTCGATATTGCCGAGATTGATTCACAAGCATTTGAGCTGTTGATGTTTGAATATTATGATGAAATATACGGTAGTGATGCAAAACTAATGGAGATAAAGGTTATTAATGATATGTTAAATAGCATCTTACAAGGATGCATAGAAGATGAATTTCAACGAAAAGTTTTTGAAAATCCAGATATTTCATTAGAAGAAATGAATACTTTACATGGTCAAATTTATCAAAAATATATGGGTTATCCTTTAGAGTATGAATGGGTCGATATTCATCATCATTTTGAAACGCCGTTTTATTATATTAGTTATGCTACGAGTGCAGTTTCATCATTAGAATTATGGTTAGTAGGTACAAAAAATCGTGAAGATGCATTAAATGCATATCGCAATATGACTCAAAACACTCTAAATGTTGATTACTTAGATGCATTAAAAGACTCAGGTTTCAGTAATCCTTTTACATCTAAAGTAATTAAAAATATTTCAGATATTAGCATATACAATATACTAATAACTTATGAAGAAATAAATAATAAAGATAATATAAATAAAGTTATATCTGTAATGAATGACATGTATAAAAAGTAGGTAAAAGCTTATTGTAAAATAATTAAAATTTATATATGGTAAAATATGATTTGCATTATGAGGAGTTATTAGGCTTCAAACCTAAACAATGAGTTGAAGAAATTAAAAAATGTACTATAAGTAATCATAGCCAATATATTTATATATGAGGGATTTACTGATAGTATAAATGCAAAAATATTAAGGTGATGAATATGAAAGAAGCAAAGGAAGTACAGGATTTATATTTGATGCAGCAGGCATATGCCACATTATTTGTTACAGCAAATAAAGTTCAGGCAAGAAGTGACAGATGTTTTAAAAATATAACATCAAGGCAGTTTATGCTTGTTATTGCAGTTTTGCACTTAAAAGAGGATGATACTACATTAAATAATATAGCATCTAAACTTGGTACGAGTAAACAAAATGTTAATACTATTGTTAATGGTATGGTTAAGAAGGGATATTTAGAAGTTGTTCCAAGTCCTAAGGATAAAAGGGCTGTCAATGTAAAAATAACGGATGCAATTAAAGTAGAATTATTGAGTTATTCGGACGCATCTATAAATTTTTTAAAAAATATATTTAATAAATTTACTAATGATGAAGTAGAAATTTTATGGAAATTATTAAAAAAGCTATATGAGTATGATGGTGTTAAGCAGGATGGGTTCGAAGACGATATAAAAGTTGATTTAAGCCTAGATAATCTATAAGAAAATCAAAAAATATATAATATTTTTTACTTTTAAAATAATTAAAATGATAAATTTTGTTTATATTAATCAGATTTATCATTTTTTTTATTCTAGAAAAGACAATATATTGACTATATTAAAATAGAAGAGTAGAATAAATTTAGTCAGTATATTGACTAAATTTATTTTAGAGGTGGTTAAATTGCTAATATCAATTTATTGTTTTGTAGTATTAATAATAATGAGTATAATTGTTACTTTATGTATTATAGAGAAGAAAAGGAAACTGTATAATAGTCATAAGATAATAAATAAAGAAGGTATTGATGAAGAAGTAATATTAGAAATTGGTGGAATTAAACAATATTTATATATCAGAGGTGAAAATTTAAATAAACCAGTTATTTTATTTTTACATGGAGGTCCAGGTACATCGATGATTCCAGAGCTTCATACGTATCAGTATCTTTGGGAAAAAGATTATGTATTTGTAAATTATGATCAAAGAAGTGCAAATATGAGTTATTATCTAAATAAAAAAAACTGGAATGAAGTATCTAAGACAATAGAATGTAATATATTTATAAAAGATGCTAAGGAAGTAGTTGATTATTTATTAAAAAGATTCAACAAAAATAAAATAATAATAATGGGACATTCATGGGGAAGTTTTGTGGGAATTAAATTTGCGCAGATGTACCCAGAAATAACTTATGCTTATATAGGAATTGGACAGGTAATGAATTATAAAAAGAGCATGATTCAGTTAGCACATGAGGTAAAAAGTAAAATAAACAGTAACGATAAAAATAAATCTGTAATTGATAGTATAATTGATGAATTACATGCGGATAAAAGACTGGGATTAAAGCTTGTTAGTAAGTTAGTCACTTTATCTCAAAAGTATTTGAGGCAGACAAAACATAATGAGACATTAATGATGTTTTGTCAGAGTCTTATATCACCTCATATGCCATTAAAATATATTCCGTATTATGCTAAGAGTAATAAGTATAACAATGTATTGTATGATACAGTTTTTAATTGGAATATATATGAATATAAAAAAAGTTATAAGTGTCCAATAATATTAGTAAGTGGCGAATTAGATTATGCATGTATATTTGATACAGGAAATTTTATTGAATATATAAATGCTCCTTATAAATGCAATATTGTCATAAAAGATTCTGGGCATATATGTATGATGGAAAACCCTGGTGAATTTTTCAATAAAATAAATACTAGATTGAAAGAAATAAGTGTATTAAAAAATTCATAAACTAAAAAAATCATTACTTGAATTTTCACTTATAACTGGTGTAATGTAATAATGAAAGAATTATAAAATAACTTGATAAGTTGTATTAAGGAGGGTATGTTGAGAAGGTTAAATATTAAAAAGATTAAAAAAGAAGAAAAAATTATCCGCAAACAAAAGAATAAGCTGGCTAAAATAGAAGAAAAACTGTTAGAGAAAGAAGATAATAAATTTTTAAAGAATAAACTTAATCCACTAAAAAGCAAAGTGGAAGATAAGATTCCAGATAAAGTTACAAATGGGTTAAACAAGGCTTTTGAAAAAGGATTTTACTATATTTTTGAAAAAGGTACATCTTTAATAGAAAAGAGTTACAACAGTGATAAATTAAAGAATGATGCTGACACTAATAAGTATATATTATCAAAAGAAATAAGCAGCAAAAATCTGAAGGCTATAGATAAAAATGTAAACAGGGGGAATTTATTAAGCAAGGGAATTACAACAGTTGAGGGTACAGCACTTGGCTTTCTTGGCATAGGTTTGCCTGATATCCCAATCTTTATAGGTGTAATACTTAGAATGATTTATGAAATCTCCTTGAAATATGGATTTGATTATGATGATGACAAGGAAAAAGTATTTATTCTCAATATAATATGTGCAGGCATAAGTGATAAAGAAGACCGTAAGAAATTTTTCTTTGATTGTGATAAAATATCAAAGGCAATAGACAATAATGATGAAATATATGTAGATTTAGATTTAATGATAAAAGAAACTTCTAAAAAGATGGTAGACAGTCTTCTTGTATCTAAATTTGTACAGGGTATCCCCTTTATTGGTGCACTTGGAGGTGCTGCCAATTATGTAGTACTAACCAATATAAGCAAGATGGCAAAACTTAAGTATAAAAAGAGATTTATTAATAAACTTTGATTATGGGAATGCAGTATAATTACACTTAATACTGTATTCTTTTTTATTATTTTATGTCTCTACCATAAGGATAGCAGATTTAATCTAGTGCGCCAGTCCATTTTAATTTGGTTCATAGACAGAAAATTACTGATTTCTTTTAAATCATCTAAATATATGGTAAAATTTTCACGTATTGTTAAATGCGTTTTTAAGATTTAATGAGAGGAAGATTTGATGGAAATATTTATATACAAGACTTATGAACAGTGGTATAAAGATAAGCCGTATGAAGTTCTTGAAGGTAGTATATGCCAGATGGAAAATGGTCTTATTGCCGTTGATACATATATAGATAATAAAAATTACCGACAGGTTTTTTCACCTACAGGTAATTTTGCAGTAGTCTATAAATTAGAGTATGGATTTTTTGGAGTTTTAAAAGAAATAAACATATATCATAACTCCGAATCATGGAGGAAATCAAAGCCGGAGATAAGCTTTAGTGGCGAAGTCTGCGAAAGGGAGTGCAGTGACAATTATTTTGTATTCATTAATGAAGATGGATATAAGCAGTACTTATCACTAAACGGTATTTATTCTGTTGTTTACGAAAGGTAGAGAGTATGTACTTAAAAGACATAGATTTAAGAGAACTATATAGAAAATGGAAAAAGAATTTAAAGCAATTCAGGGGATTTTACAGAAGTACGCCTTTTGTAACATTACAGGATTATGATGATTTCAAATTAAAGTGGTGTGAGCAGGGAAAATATGATGAACTGGCAGAGAATATTTTATTACATATAAATGAAGGTACCTTATGTATTGTAGATCTTCCATTTGATGTTATTATTGATATTGCTCTTGTTTTTAATAATAAATATAGAATAAAGCCTGTATTAAATATAAATATGTTTTTTAATGAACATGGAATAATAGGAACAGAAGACAATATATCTAAATTAATAAACAATTCACTAATGATTGAGGATATTAATACAGATAAATTTATTATGTTATATGATTATGACAGGTATGATGATAGCATAGATGTAAAAAAAATATATGACAAGCTGAACAATCAATATGGAATAGGTGATGATGATTTTCCGCATGCTTCATTTTTAAAACGGTTTGGATATGGGAAGGTAAGTGTATTTACTAAAAAAGTGGTAAAAGAAGATATGAAGATACAGCTTGATTATTTACAAAAAGAAATAGAAGTAAAGATAGAGGAGGTGGAAGGCTTTGAGTGATATGAAGGAAATGCTTAAAAAGAATAGGAAAAAAGCACTGTCACTTGCTGTAGCAGCAGTATTTACAGCAGGGCTTTCAAGCAATTTTGCAGGATGTACCACTAATCAGAAGAATTATAATCAGGAAGATGATGACGACGATGATTCAGGATATGGAGGTAGCAGTGGATACCATGGAAATACTTTTTGGCATAGTTCATCATCAGGAAGTAGCAATGAAAAAGTAAATTCATCTTCAGGAAATAAGGGGAAATCAGGAATCACAAGTTCGTCAGGTTATTCTGGAGGAAAAGGTGGAAGTGCATCAAGTTAAGGAGCCGTGTTTGTAATGAAAAATAGAATCAGATATACAGAAGATGCGCTGTTTGATAATTACATGGTCAGTGCCTATGGTGAAGAATATGTACATAGTCAGATACCATTTTATATAGAAAAAGATATATATAACAGGATAGTATATTATAGTGAAACAATAAATAATCTTGCACTTCGCGTTGTTGAAAATATAAATGGAAGTCATAAAAAATTGTTAGATTATTTTGAAGAATTCCCATTGAAAGAAAGGATTTTCAATTTAAAATGCAACTTATCTCCAATGTATTGGACAAGATATGATACGTTTATTGATAAAAGAAAAAATATAAAATTTGCAGAATTTAATTATGATAAGCCATGTGGACAGAAAGAGATACATCTTGCAGGAAAACTTGACTTTGAAGAAAATGTAAATAAAAATTTTGTAGATGATCTTATAGATGAACTAGTTGCAATAACAAAAGAGTATTCAGGCATAGATAAGGTTGATGTAGGTTTTCTTATGGATCCATGTCATTATGAAGAACTGCACCATAGTTATTATTTTAAACATATCCTAAAGGATACAAATATAAATATCGTTCAGGTTGGGCCACAAAATTTAAGTGTAATTAATGGAGAAGTATATGCATATTCAAAGATAAAACTTAAAATAATACTAAGATTGTTTCCTACTGAATTCTTTCATGAAATAAATAATATTGAAGATATCTTGGATTCATTTGACAAGGGAAAGGTTCTCATAATAAATGACCCTAGAATTATAGCAGTCCAGTCTAAGGGGTTTTTTTCATATCTATGGGATTTGATAAGGAATGACAGTAGCCTTATTTCAGATGAGGAAAAAGAAGTAATAAGACGATCAGTTCCATATACAGAGATTTTTAATGAAGAAATCATACAAAAAGTAATAAAAGATAAAAACAGAATTGTGCTAAAATCATCACTTGGCAGGTATAGTCAGGAAGTATACCTAGGAAAGACATATACTGATGAAGAATGGAATAATTTAATAGGAAATGTAGCAGATAACCATAAAATACATATAGTCCAAGAACTTATAGATATAAGGCAGGATTATACTTATGTACCTGATTTGTATAATACTAATATTCCTGTTGCAGCTTATGGGAACTTTGGAACGTACATAATGAAAGACAAGGTAACAGGTTTATTAGTACGATGGGGAAAAACACTTCTTACAAATGATTATGAAACATGGATGAATCCAATTGGAATATCAGAATTTCCAATAAAAATAGAAACATTAGATATTGGGAATAAAAATGAAGCAGAAGTATATGAAAAATTGTGTGAGTATATGGCATTTAACTATAAATTTACTGGAGAATATACAAATGAGAATAAAGCTGTTTCAAATGATATTCTTCTTATGAGTAGTAGTCTTTATAGGGAAATAAAGTATGCAGGTGAAAAATTCTGTAGCATTGTTGAAAACCTGTATATTAAGATAAGGGATAATCTTAATATTCTGGGCGAATTATTTGGCATACCAGAAGAACTTTATAAAATCATAGAAAATGATACTGTTTCAAGTCTATGCGCTTTAGGCAGAATTGATTTTTGTATAGATAATGAAGGTAGACTAAAGATGCTTGAATTTAACTCAGAAACCCCGGCAGGAATAGTTGAGTCTATAGGCATAAATAAATTTATACAGGATGAATTTTTAATTAATTATAGAAATCCAAATGAGCATCTTAGGGAAAAAATATCCCTACAGTTAAGGGATATTATAGGACAGATAGAAAAGAAGAAATATGTTAAGAATATTGCTGTAGTAACATGCTGGTATGATGAGGATATATACAATACAAATATTATTGGAGATATTATGAAGGAATTTAAAGAATATAATATTGTATTTGGAAATGTATATGATTTAAAAGTGAATGAAAATGAAATATATCTTTATAATATACAAATTGATGCAGTGTATAGATACTACCCCCTTGATTGGCTTTATTATGATGAAGAAATGAATTATTTATTAGAACCATTAAGAAATGGTGATTACTTGATAAATCCAGGACATACACTTGTAATGCAGTCTAAGGTTTTATTTGCTTTTATGTATGAAGTGATAGGAAAGGGGATTTTATCAGAAGATGATGAGAATTTTATAAACCAGTATATTCCATATACATCCATGGAAAAGGATAAAAAGTTATCTAAGGATTATGTTATCAAGCCATATTTCGGACGTGAAGGACAGGATATTAGGATGAATTATGAAGAACATGATGAAAACTTAAATGAGGAAATAATATTTCAAGACAGGGTTAATATAAGACCGTTAAGGATGGATTCCTTTAAATTTCCTATTATAGGAGCGTATATTACAGGAAGTGAATTAGCAGGTATTTATACAAGAATGGGTGATATTGTTACTGATAAAAATGCAGTGTACATTTCAACATATATACAAGATTAAAATGAACATGGAGGAGATTTAAATGAACAGTTTTACATTGGACATTATGCTGAGCATAGTATTTGGAATTATTGGAATTATTCTTCTGATAACAGGATATGTGGTATTTGACAAGGTGCTTAAAAAAATTGATTTTGATGAAGAACTTAGAAATAAGAATACTGCTGTTGCTATAGTTATTGCAGGATTTATGATAGCAATTGGAATTATTATTTCAGGAGTTGTAGCATAAAAAAGCCGTAAGGCTTTTTTTTTGACTTGAAACACAGAAAAAGTTAAGGAATTATTAACTGTATAATATTTTTACTTATGGGTTTATTTTTACCATATATTTTGTTTATTGATATTATAATATATGCTCTAAAAGCATAGAAAAGTATTTGATATAGGTATTGGATATGTAGAAACATCAACAATATAATATAAATATAGCAAATGAATTTAAAATTTCTAATTAAATGGATTAAAAAATCCTTTGTTTTGAATTCATATTATAAATATTCAGGGGGAAGAAATACTATGGAAAAATATATAGAGCAAAAATTTGTTGGAGAAAGAGCTTTATTTCAAAGTAATAATATAGAGCTTTCATACTGTACATTTGCAGATGGAGAATCACCATTAAAAGAAAGTAAAAATATTAACATAAATAATACTGGATTCAAATGGAAGTATCCACTATGGTATTGTGAAAATGTAAAAGTTAAAGATTCTACTATGTTTGATATGGCAAGAGCAGGAATATGGTATACAAATAATATAAGTATGAAAAATGTAACTTATGATGCACCAAAAGGTTTTAGAAGATGTAATAATGTTGAACTTGATAATGTAATAATTCCAAATGCATTAGAAACATTATGGAACTGTACTTACGTAAAAATGAATAACGTTACAGCTAAAGGTGATTATTTTGCTATGGGAAGTTGTGACATGGAAATAGAAAATTTAACTTTAATTGGTAGCTACTCTTTTGATGGTGGAAGAAATATTGTTATACGTAATGCTAATATGTTATCAAAAGATGCTTTTTGGAATAGTGAAAATGTAACTGTTTATGATTCTTATATCTCAGGGCAGTATTTCGGATGGAATTCAAAAAATGTTACACTTGTTAACTGCACAATTGAGAGTGAACAGGGGATGTGCTATATGGAAAATATAAAAATGGTAAATTGTAAACTTATAAATACTGATCTTGCATTTGAATATTCAAATGTAGATGCAATAATTGATAGTAGTATTGATAGTATTAAAAATCCATATAGTGGGCAAATTGTTGCAGACAGTATTGGAGAAATAATTTTTGATAATGAAGATATGAAAAAAGAAAATACTAAAATAGTTTTAAAAAAGTATGGAATTAATTAAACTTAATAAAAATAAAAAGTGATAGCATTCAGTTTTATTAGACTGTATGCTATCTTTTTAAAAAGCAAATATAGTTATTATAAAAATAGAATTATTTATAACTGTTCTCTAATTTTTTCGAGAAATATCTCGGAAGCACGAGAAAATACATTATATTTTTTCCATATTATATCTAAATGTACATTTAATTCTGGGTATAGCGGTTTAAAGCACAAATTACTTTCACCTGAGGTGTTGATAAGTCTATCAAGACAAAGTGCACATCCTAGACCTTCATCTACCATAAGAGAGGCATTATATAAAAGGTTATATGTTGCAACAATATTTAATTCATCCATATTTTTACCAATCCATCCAGCCAGATTATCAAAAATTGTAGATTGAGCAGAACATATAAGTGGAAGGTTCCACAAATCTTTTGGTTCGATATATTCTTTTTCGGACAAAGGATGGTCCTTACGCATTAATACACCCCAAGTATCAGTTGTAGGAAGACGTAAAAAATCATATTTTTTTATGTCAGCAGGTTCAATAATAATGCCAAAATCAAGTAAACCTTTATCAAGACGATCTTTAACATCATCAGCATTGCCACTAAATAGATTATATTTGATATTAGGATGTATCTTTTGTAAATCTTTTGCTATTTTTGCAATAGATCTTATAGCTTCAGTTTCCCCGCTGCCAATATAAATATCACCACTGATAATTTCATTAGAGATATTCATTTCAGCTTCTGTCTTATCTACGAGTGATATAATTTCTTCTGCTCTGCTTCTAAGCAGTAACCCAGATTCTGTTAAGGTAATATTTCGACTACCACGGATAAGCAGTTGAGTTCCAAGTTCATCTTCCAAATCTTTTATCTGTCTGGAAAGGGTAGGTTGTGTAATGTGTAGAAAATCAGCAGCTCCCGAAATGCTTTCTTCTCTTGCAATTGTTAAAAAATATCGTAATACACGTATATCCATGTTATTTACCTATCAGCTGTTTAAATATAAAAGCAGCTTTATTCCTTTCTAAGAAATGTATATTTATTATTGAAATAATATCATGAATTTGCTATACCTTTCAAGCATAAATAGATATAAATTATAAGTATTGGATATATCAATAAACCTAATATAAAATAAAATTGAAAAGATGATTATAAGAATTAACAAGAGAAAGGTAAACCATGAGTAAAGAGCAGAACAAGGATAATTCATTGATTCAAAATTTAGAGGATGCAGGTTGTAGCTGTGAAGAAATCAGAGATTATCTAAAATATGATAAAGAGGGCTTAGATGGAAATAAAATATGTTTACTGATAAAACAGAGAAAATATTTGTTAGATTGTATTCATGAAACGCAAAAACAATTAGATTGTCTTGACTATCTTCTATATAAAGTTAAAGGATGCAAATGCAAAAAGTAGAGGGATAATAAAATTCATTGTATGAAGCTATTAAAAATATAGATTAATTGTGTGTGAAGATAAAATTTAAGGAGGAGAAGAAAATGAAGTATGATTTTAATGTAGTAAGAGATAGAAATAATACAAATTCTTTAAAGTGGGATATAAGTGAAAATGAACTTCCAATGTGGGTGGCAGATATGGACTTTCAAACAGCACCAGCCATAATAGAGGCCCTCGAAAATAAAGTTAAAGAAGGAATCTTTGGATATTCAGTTATTTCTGAAAAATGGAATGAGAGTATTGTAAACTGGTGGTCAAGAAGACATAATTTTACTATGAAGAAAGAATGGCTAATTTTTTGTAGTGGAATTGTTCCAGCAGTTACATGTGCAGTAAAAAGAATTACTAATATAGGAGATAATGTCCTTGTACAGACACCTGTTTATAATATTTTCTTTAATTCCATTGAGAATCATGGAAGACATGTACTTGAAAGTAAATTGAAATATGATGGAGGACAGTACAAAATTGACTTTGAAGATCTAGAGCAGAAGTTAGCTCATCCATTGACTACAATGATGATTTTGTGTAATCCTCATAATCCTGCAGGGAGAATATGGAGTGTAAAAGAATTAAGAAAAATAGGAGAATTATGTAAAAAACACCATGTAGTTATTCTATCTGATGAAATTCACTGTGATTTAACTGCATTAGGAAAAGAATATGTTCCATTTGCATCTGTTTCAGAAGAGTGTGAACAAAATAGTATTACTTGCCTGTCTGCAACAAAGACTTTTAATATAGCAGGACTTCAGACTGCAATCGTATCTATACCCAATGAAGAAATTAGAAATAAAATGAAGAGAGGATTAAATTCTGACGAAGTTGCAGAACCAAATACTTTTGCTATAGATGCAGTAGTAGCAGCATTTAGTTACGGAGAAGAATGGTTAGATGAGCTTAGAGAATATATAGAAGAAAATAAGAAAATTGTATCAAATTATCTTCAAAAGGAATTACCACAGATAAAAATGGTTTGCTCTGATGCAACATATCTTTTATGGCTAGACTGTACGGATATAATTGGAGATACAGCTCAACTCTGCTCATTCATCAGAAAAGAAACAGGTTTGTATTTATCTTCTGGAAGTCAGTATAGAGGGAATGGAAATAGATTTATGAGAATGAATATTGCATGTCCAAAATCAATATTAGATGATGGACTTTTACGTTTAAATCAAGGTGTTAGAGCTTATGAACAATGGGTAGTGAAGCAATGCTAAATAAATAGAATGAATCAGTCTGATTACTACATTAAAAAATGTGAGAATCAGGCTATTTTTAAGACTAAAATATTAAATAAAATCCCAATAGTATATTATAATGTAAGGCTATAAAAGATATATAATTATTTGAACAGATATACCTAAAAGGCATATAATGATATGTAATATAAGTATTTGATATAGTTAATGGATAGAAGTAAAATTGTAATAGATAAGAAAGAACAAAGGAGATGAGTTTAAATGAATAGAAAAGAAAATTCAAAAGGTATTCTTTTGATCTTAACATTAGGAGTATTTAGTATAATAAATACAGAGATGGGGGTAGTGGGAATACTTCCACTTTTATCACAATATTTTGGGGTAACCATTTCAAAAGCAGGATTATTTGTAAGTATGTTTGCCTTGGCAGTAGCTGTTTCAGGACCGATTATGCCATTAATATTTTCAGGAATCAATAGGAAAAAAGTTATGATAATGGTATTATCTATTTTTGTAGTAAGTAGTTTAGTTCAAGCATTAACAACAAATTTTTATGTGGCAATTATTGCAAGGATAATACCTGCATTATTTCACCCTGTTTATGTATCTTTAGCATTTTCAGTTGCAGGAAAAACAGTTAGTGAAAAAGAAGCACCCAAAGCTGCAGCAAAAGTTATGATGGGAGTTTCAGCAGGAATGGTACTTGGAGTACCAATTGTAAGTTTTATTGCAAATACAATTTCTTTACAGTCAGCAATGATATTTTTTGCAGTAGTGAATGGAATAGTACTTATAGCTACGTGCATATTTGTTCCATCAATATCAGTAACAGAAAGGATGTCTTATGGTGATCAGCTTAAGGTATTGAAATTGCCAGAACTTTGGTTGGCTATTATGGCAATTATATTCTTAAATGGATCAATTTTTGGAGTATATAGTTATTTTGCAGATTATATGACAGGTGTAACAGGTTTTTCAGAGAGTTCAGTAAGTATATTGTTATTTGTATATGGGTTAGCAAATATTGTTGGAAATATGATAGCAGGAAAAGGATTAAGTGAGAAGCCTTTAAGACTTGTAAGGATATTTCCAGTTCTTTTAGCTGTAGCTTATATTTGTTTATTCATTTTGGGAGAATTTAAATTATCAACAGCAATTATTACATTGCTTTGGGGAATATTAGCAGGAATTGCAGGTAATATTAATCAGTACTGGATCACCTCTGTTATACCAAAAGCTCCTGATTTTGGGAATGGATTATTTCTTTCAGCAACAAATCTTGGAACAACAATAGGAACAACAGTTTGTGGTGCATTTATCGCAAATCTAGGAAGTAACTATATGTTAGTTGGAGGAATGTGCTTACTTATAATTAGTATGATTTTTATATTAATAAGAACTAAAAGTATAGAGAAAGTAAAAAAGGTTAATGCTATACAGTTGATTAGGGAATAGTTATTTTTTATGTAGAAAAAATATTAAAAGTTTAAAAAATGTTAAGGTTATTATAGAAATTAGAAAACTATAATGACCTTATTATGATACAATATAATTTATAATACAAAATATGTAAAAAATAGAGCGAATGTTATGTGAAAGTAGGAAATTGATATGGAACTTGTAGTAGCAACAGTTGTTTTTTTATTAATGATAGTAATTGGAATGTTATTTGGAAGAATGAGTATAATTTTAGGCTTAATATTCGAAAAAATCATTAAATTTATCAAGAGATTATATTAATTTAAGTAGAATTGTTTATTTGGTAAAGTAGAGTAGAGATGTATGAAAAATCAAATGAAATATTATAAGTTGGAATTATTATAAGGGATAAATCCTTTAGAAGAGGCCTAATAGATTATCAGAAGCAATTAATGAGAATAGCTAAGCAAGAGTAGGATTTTACTCTTACTTAGGTTTTTTTATACTTTGTTAAAATATAGTGATACTTGATCTTCAGTTATTATAATTAAAGTATCTTTATTTGTTATTATTCCAGCATCACATTGATCACGACACTCACTACTTTTGAATATTGTATTATTATGTTCATCTAAGATAATTATTGTACACTTCTTATTATGATTTACCAATTTATATTGAATATTATATGAATCAGAAACTGATTTAGGTATTTTATAAATCCCTTCTGTATATATGTTATTAACAGGATATAATGGTGTTGCTGCATAAGATTTAGATGTAAATAATAAAGTGAACACTATTAATAATGTTGATAAAATAAAAAAGCACTTTCTCATAATTGTCACCTCATTGAATAATATTCCCAAGAAAAAATAAAATTATTTAGAATATTAGGTTACTAATATTATGCTTATTGAGAATTGAAGCATGAAATGTAAGGATAAAGAATAAAATCTATAAAATAACATTAAATATATAGTAAACGGAGAATTTTTTAATTGAGAATTATAATATTATACTAGAGAACGGAAAAATAGAACATTAACTTTAAACAAGCACTAAAAACTAAATGTATTAAAAAAGTCTGAATAGTATGTCTTCAAAATTTAAATAGTGAGATATTTATAAATATGTTATAATAATGTTTACTTTTTTAATCGTGGAGGGGAAATATGAAAAGCAATAAAAGATTTCACTTAATATTATTAGTTATGTTGCTTAGTATATTAATATGGTCAGTTATTGAACCTAAAGATTTATTTATATGGTTTTTAGAGGTTTTGCCTGTGATAATAGGGGTATCAGTATTAATTTGTATATATCCTAAATATAGATTTTCGAATTTTATATATGTACTAATTACAATAGAATCAATAATTTTAATCGTTGGAGGACATTATACTTACGCAGAAATGCCTATTTTTAATTGGATTAGAGATACTTTTGATTTGAGTAGAAATTACTATGATAGATTAGGGCATTTTATGCAGGGATTCATTCCAGCAATGATAGCAAGAGAAATAATCATAAGAAATAAGGTTATAAACAAAAAGAAGTATTTGTCATTTATAGTTATATGTATATGTCTAGCTATTAGTGCTTCTTATGAATTAATTGAATTTGTAGTTGCAAAACTTACTGGAAATGCTGCCGATGCTTTTTTAGGAACACAAGGAGATGTTTGGGATACTCAATGGGATATGCTAATGGCATTAATAGGTTCTGTTACGTCATTAAGTTTGTTCAGTAGGTATCATGATAAAAAATTAGCGCAATTAAATAATTTATAAATGTAATGAATTTTATATAAAAATAAGTAAAAATAAATACAAGATTAAACATCACACTATTCATAATAATGAACGAGTATTGTGATGTTTTTTATAGATAAAATTCAGATATTAAGAATCTGAGTATTAATTAATATAATAATTTAGGTAGAAATTAATTAAATCACTAAGGGATAGTTATATGTTATAAAGAACTAATAATAGATTTGAAATTTATAATTACTTAAATATTATTCTATAATTTATTAAAATATAAAAATACTTCGCCATCGGTTAGTATAATTAAAGTATTTTTATTGTTTATTATACCTGCATCACATTGATTAGGACATTTAATACTTTTGAATATTGTATTATTATTTTCATCTAAAATAATTATTGTGCATTTCTCATTTGGAGTGAGAAATCTATATTGAAGATTATATGAACTAGAATCTTTTGTATCTATTTTATATATACCTTCAGTATAATTTCCGTTGACTGGAGACAATGTAGTTGAAGCATAAGAGTTAGATGGGAATAATAAAGTAAATGCTATTAGTAATGATACTAAAATAAAAAATCTTTTTTTCATAACTATCACCTCATTTAATAATATTCCCAAGAAAAATAAAATTATTTGCAGCTCTCCTTTATGGTAGCAATAAGTTATTAATTTCTTCATTACTTTTATTATATGCATAAAATTACTATAAATAAAAAGAATAAAGAAGCTAATAATAAAAATAAAGAGATTTCTAATTAACAATTTAACAACGCAATTTACAAAGGAGGAAAAGAAATTGAAAAGTAAATTGAAATACATTTTATTTTGGGGAATAAACATACTATTGATTCTAGGTATATATAAGTACAATATAAACAGTACTTATGCATTAGCTAAAGGGGTATTTAATGAAGAGGTTACTTCAAAGGAAAAAGTAATTTATTTAACTTTCGATGATGGACCTAGTTGTAAAGTAACCAACGATGTCTTAGATATATTAAAAGAAAATGATGTGAATGCAACTTTCTTTTTAATTGGTAATCAAATTAAAGGAAATGAAGAGATAGTAAAAAGAATTTATAATGAAGGAAATGGAATAGGTCTCCATACATATACACACAAAATAAATAAAATTTATAGTAGTGATGATGCATTTATACAAGAGATGATTCAATGCCGTAATGAAGTAAACAGAGTTATTGGTGTCTCACCTAATATAATTAGATTTCCCTGTGGAAGTGACAAGAGATTAAATAAAAATAATTTGAAAAAGCTACATGATAAAGGTTTTAAAATATATGATTGGGATTTAGACAATACAGATGGAATGAATCCAAAACTTTGTCCTGATACTTTATATAGAAAGGCAATAAAAGGAAGTGAAAATAGAAATAGTATAATTCTACTTTTACACTGTACAGATATGCAAAAAAATACATGTAAGGCTTTGCCCGAGATAATAAAATACTATAAATCTAAAGGCTATGAATTTAGAGTTATTACAGAAGATACTCCAGAATTGTTTTTTCACATGAAGGGTAAAGCATTTAAATAATAAAGAAATATTTTAAATTAATTAAAATTATATTTACAAATTATGTTATAATTGGTTAGTATAGTGAATGATTAAGTACTCTGAATTTTTATTAAGATTGTATAAATAGAAATTCTTTAATTAATGGTACTATTCATTAGTTAAATTTGTTTATGTTAATCTTAAATTATTTATTAATAATAAATGGTGAAATATAAAAAGTAATTATTTAAATTATTGGTTTTGCCATTTTATGGAGGTGGCAAAATGATAATACAAACTGAACGATTGGAGCTTATTTTATTAACTCCTAATCAATTAAAACTATGGTCTGAAGATATTTCTGCACTTGAAATAGAATTAGATTGTTCCTATAGAGGAGAATTAATGGAGGGTTCTTTTCTTAATATTGTTAAGAATCAGTATGAAATAGCTAAAAAAGATATTGATAATTATTTATGGCACAGCTTTTTCTTGCTAATTCGAAAGAAAGATAGAGTTGTTGTAGGATCAGCTGATTTTAAACATATCCCTAATGAAAATGGTGAGGTTGAGATTGGCTATGGATTAGGTAAAGAGTTTGAACACAACGGATACATGACAGAAGCTGTACAAGCAATGTGTACTTTTGCCATGAAACAAGATGGTGTTAGAAATGTTATTGCAGAGACTTATTTAGATGGATTTGCATCACAAAGAATTTTAAAAAGATGTGGATTTAAAAAATACAAAGAAGACGAAAGTATATGGTGGAGACTATAATAAGGTATTTATTCATTAGTATAGGGGGATTATATGAGTAAACATATATTAAAGTTATTCTTAAAACAGATGTTTTGGATAATAGTTCAAGTTATCATATTACTTGCCATTGGAATTGGATTATCTGAAATTAAAGGATATTCAATAAAAGATGTTATATTTGTAGAAGGAATAATTGTGATTATATTAGCATTATTTACATCTATGCAAGGAAATCCAATGGGGTTGTCAATTCAATCTATGGGACAAAATAATGCACAAATTAATTCAAATAATAATATAAAAATTAAAGAAATTGAAGAGAAAAAAACTAAAAACAAAGTAAGATCAACACTGAATTTTAGTTTAAATACCATTTGTTTTATAATATCAGGTATTATATGCATAGGTATTAGTATGTTATAATTAACTAAAAATAAATGAAAATTTATGAGGTTAAATATATGAAAAAGCAAATTGCAAGAAACATAAATATTTTAGGACAGTTTTGTGGGAAAAGAGATATAGAAGAACTTACATCTGATAATTTGAAATATAAATATAAAATAAGTCAAGTTGATGTTATGGTATTATTCGGTGGAAGCATAATGTGTGGGGGAGATGTATTAGCTCAGGCAATAAAAAATAATATATCAAAGAAATATATTATTGTTGGAGGAGCTGGACACACTACTGAAACTTTGCGTCAAAGAGTGCATAAAGAGTATCCATTAATTGAAACTATGAATTTATCAGAAGCAGAGCTGTTTAATCAATATATTGAGTTTAGATATGGAGTGAAAGCTGATTATCTTGAATGTAAATCTACCAATTGTGGTAACAATATAACTTATCTTTTAGATTTACTTAAAGATAATGAGATTGAATATAAAAATATTATTTTATGTCAGGATGCAACAATGCAATATCGCATGGAGGCAGGACTTCGTAAATATGTATCTTCTGATGTTAATATTATTAATTATGCATCCTATAGAGCAAATATTATTGTAAAAGATGATTCATTAACATATGATACTGATATTTATGGAATGTGGGATGTTGATAGATATGTTAATTTATTAATGGGGGAAATACCAAGACTTACTGATGATGCAAATGGATATGGTCCAAATGGAAAAGGTTTCATTGCTCATGTGGATATATCGGATAGAGTTTTAAAGGCATTCAATGAATTAAAAAATGAATATGGACAAGAAGTTAGATGTGCAAATCCATTGTATGCATCAAATTAATAAAAATAGACTCTGAACTTAATTAAAGTTAAAATGGATCCTGTGTCAAGGACACTATAAAAAAAGTGTTATGAAGCTAATAA
>OGIT01000456.1_pt1 | contig 18722 bp, 20 predicted proteins | sample 1571881 | NCBI WGS metagenome assembly OGIT01 (sample SAMEA2582101, study PRJEB24529) | metagenome | biome: Human gut stool | place: China | collected 2011 | reverse complement strand
ACAGGCCGGTTGCCCCGCTTCCTGACAGGCCCGGACGCCCCATTCCCGACAGACCGGGATGGCCTAACCGGCCCGTTCCTCCCAGACCCGTTCCTCCCAGGCCCATTCCGCCTGTACGCCCCGACTGGTCCTGGAACTGGGGTACAATCCTGCCCGGCATCGTTCTTCCGCTCTCCCCTGCCCGCGTCAGATTCTACAATGCATCTGTCCGGGGACCGATTCAGATCTACGTGAACAACCGCCTGGTGGTGTCCAATCTGAACTATTTGCAGTACTCCCGTATATACAATGTGATTCCCGGACGCTACCGCATTACGGTTTACCAGGGAAACGATATGCGCTTGCCTCTGGTAGATACCTGGATGAACTTCCGGCAGAATCAGGACTATACAGTTGCCCTGATTCGTTCAGGTTCCAATTTCCGGCTTCAGACATCCTCGTTCTAACTTATTAACCATGGACTGAGTAATATTTGGGGGCGCTGCAGCAGACCAAGAATGACCGCTGCAGCGCCCCTGTATTTTCATAAAACCATTTTTATAAAACCATCATGATTCAATATAATTGATTTCAATATCAGAAAAAATCCATAAGGTTTCCTTGCCTGTGCTGTCATAGTGATAGAATTTGAGGATTCTCAGCCTCAGCTGTCTCCCATCCTTTTTCCGGTAAGTAAAATCAGGTATCTCCTCTCCCTCCAGCATGGCTTCAAGACGGCTGTAATCACAGCAAAGCTCAAATAACGAAGCATATTGGGGTTCTACCATTCTATCTGCATACAGCAGCAGGGCCTTGCTGTATTTGTCACCACATTCCTTCAGCATTTCCTGGAAATAGGAAGGTATGAAAATTTGCCGCACTGTATCCGTCTCCAGATTCACAAAAAACACACCCTCAAACACAGGAGCCAGAATGCTGAGGAACCGGTCCGCATCCTTTTTCTCAGATATAAGCCGTTCCATATGCTGGTTCAGTTCACGCCTCTGCCGCTCTCCCCCCTTGGAAGAATAAAAGCTCTTCTTATTCTCCTGCATGGCTCTCTCTGCCTTTTGTACCACATCCTCAATGCCAAGATCCGACTCCCGCCATTCCAGTCCTGTGGAGAGTGAAAAACCTGCCTCCTCTGTCTTCCTGCAAACCTGCTCTATCCAGCGCACCATCTCCTGGCGTCCCATATTTTTACACAAAATGACAAACTCATCTCCCCCAATACGAAAAATATCCTGGGAATCAAAATATTCCAGGAAGATGTCCGATATAGTTTTAAGCATCCTGTCTCCTGCCTGATGCCCCAGGTGATTGTTAATCTCATGGAGGCCGTTTACATCAATATAAATACAGCCAAGAGTCCCGCACCCCTGCTTATCAAATTCAAAAGCCTGAATTGTTTTCTCAAAGCGGTTTCTGTTTCCAAGATTTGTCAGGGCATCTGACAGCGCCTCCTGGCTCAGCATCTGGTTGGCTGCCTCAATCTGCCGGTACTGCCTGCGGATGATGATTTCATTTCGTTTGGCCTGCAATTTAGAGTTATACAGGCTGGCTGCAATGGCCGCCGCAGCCAGGGTTGAAAACAGGCTGTTCATCAGGTTATTGAAACTGTTGTCCAATCCGGCCGGATCCGGAAAACAGGGGAGCAGGCCATTGAGCAATATAAAGTCCGCCAAAAACAAAAACGCCGCCTGCCACGGCTTCATCATGGACATGATTGCCAGGATTAAAACAACATAATTATAAACAGTAAGTCCATTTCCTCCCAGCTGGTCGTTGAGGGTGACAGCCACTCCCCACAGGCTGAAAAAAGCCAGAAATGCTGCCTCTGCCCGAAAATACAGCCTGAAATCTGCCTGCCTCTTCCTGTCAATCCATGCTTCCAGCCATGTAACGCCTGCCGCTGCCAGTATAAGGACCAGATACAAAACAAAATATGTCACTCTGCGGGGCTTGGCAAAGGGCCCGCCCGGACGCATGGATATGGAAATGACCATCACACATTCAAACATAATAACGAATATGTGAAAAAGGAAATTTCTTTTAACCACGTCACCATGCAAGGCACGGATTACCTCTTCAGAATCAGTGAAATCCGGAATGACTCCCAGAAATTGTTTCAATCTGCCCCACATTTATATTCCTCCTGCCCCTTATGTTCTCATGGTTATTTCCTGTAAGAATTTTGCATGATTTTTGTCACAAACTACTTACAAACTGTTCACATTTAGGCAACAGACTGCTCATAATTAGCGGATATACTTAATATTGTAAACAGCTAATGCTTATAAGACTTTTTTTCATAATACTCGGCCAGTGGGATATATCCCACTGGCTCCTCCCTTTTCAGGGCTATATTATGATATGGCCCATGGATTATCTATATTTTACCATATCTTTCTCTGATTTGTAATCTGTTTTACCTCTTTCCCACCAGTCTCCGGCTATCCCAGTGTCATAAATGCATACCTTACCACAAACACCACCGAAATAGCCAGCGTCAGCACCTTCACATCCTGCCTCCTGCCAGTGGTAAGCTTCATCAGGCAGTAAGTAATGAGTCCGAATGCAACGCCATTGGCAATTGAATATGTAAACGGCATGAAAACAATGGTGCAGAAAGCGGGAAGTGCGTTGCTCATATCAGAAAAATCCACATCCCTGATATTTCCCAGCATTAAAATACCCACAAAAATCAGTGCCGGCGCAGTGGCAGCCGCCGGAACAATACTTACAATGGGCGCAAACAGAATAGCTCCCAGAAACATAAGGGCTGTTACCAGGCTTGTAAGTCCGGTCCGTCCTCCGGCTGCAATGCCTGCGCTGGATTCCACCACTGTGGTTACGGTGGATGTTCCCACCATAGCACCGGCAGCCGTAGAAATAGCATCTGACATCAGCGCCTGCTTCATCCGGATCACCTCGCCATTTTCATCAATCATGCCCGACTGCTTGGCTGCGCCCAGAAGTGTGCCGATGGAATCAAACATATTTACCAGCGAAAAGCTGATGACCAGCATGGTTACAGTAAAGATGGTCTCCACCATATTGGATCCTGAAAATAATCCGGCAAAGTCCATTTTCATAAATGATACCTCTGCAAAATCCCTGAATTTCATTCCGATGTTCATATCCAGGTTTGAAATATGAGTCACTCCAAGAGGTATTCCAATGAGTGTGGCAGCCACAATGCCCAAAAGAATTGAGCCCTTGACTTTTCTGGCATGAAGCATTCCCATAATAACCAGCCCGGCCAGCGCAACCAGAGCGCTGCTCATGAGAGCCAGGTCAGCCCCTTCTATTTTCCATTGGGAAAAGTCCACCAGGCTTACAAGGGTGGCTGGATTTGAAATCACAATGCCTGCATTTTTCAGACCGATGATAGTAATAAACAATCCGATTCCCGGGGTGATGGCTGTCTTTACCGCATCAGGTATGGACCTTATAATTGCCTCACGCAGTCCGATGGCTGTTATCACGATGAAAAATACACCTGAGATGAACACAACCACCAGAGCCTGGCCATATGTGTAGCCCATTCCCAGCACAACCGTATATGCAAAAAATGCGTTCAATCCCATTCCGGGCGCCTGAGCAAAGGGCACTCTGGCATACAGAGCGCAGAGGATTGTTCCGATAAAAGCTCCAATACACGTTCCGATAAATACTCCGTTTGCAATTTTCCCTGCCATGGCAGCATCTCCCATGATGACGTAGGGGTCTGCTAAAATCTGTGGATTCAAAATTAAAATATAGGCAATGGTTATAAATGTGGTGATTCCTGCAAGCACTTCCGTCCTGACGCTTGAATGGTTCTGAGACACCTGAAAAAAGCGGTCTATACATCCTGTTTTTTGATTCAATGCTATGTCCTCCATGTCATGTTTTAATCTGTGTAATGTGATCAGATTCCTCACGTCGCTATCCCTTGTAGCCGGTCTCCAGCTGCTTTACCTCACTTACCCCCCTCCGCCAGCAGATCTTTAACTGCAAAAAAAGAGCCAACTACAAAAAGCCATGTAGTCAACTCTTTACGGTAGTTGGTAGAAACTCTGAGCCGATTCTCAGGATATACATAGTGAATAGCACCAATATTTAATACAAAATTAATTATATACCCTAAAACATTTTTAGTCTATTGGCTTTTTTATTCAATAATCCAGTCCGGTTTTTGTGCAATATGCACATTCTTATTTCATTCATAAACTTATTACAAACCGTTCATACTTTTGCAACAGACTGCTCACATTTTTTGAATATACTAATCACTGTAAAAGGTCAATGCTAATAACTTTTTTTCATAATACTCAGCCAGCGGGAACAGCCCGCTGGCTGCTCCTCTTTTACCGGGCAGTGAAGTTAAGAAGTTAAACACGAAGTTAAGAAGTTAAAACAGGAGTTAAAAAAAGACAGCCGCCGCTGTCTTTTTTAAATACTTAGTTAATCTGAATCTCCATGGCCTGCTCCGGAAAGAAGTCATTTTCCATATCGTAAATGTTGTGGCTGGTGGAATCTCTCAGCACACGGCCCTCCAGTGAGTAGCAGCGCATAAACTTGTTCTGTCCGTCCACACAGGTCCAGTTCTCGGCATCCCAGGTCAGATATCCCATATCATCGGTTCTCTTCTCCGCAAACTTCATATCAATCTGGCGGTCCTTCTTCATGAAGTCAATCAGACCTTCCTTGGTAACTTCAACTTCCTGCTTGTTAACGCAATCAAATGCTTTCATTCGTATTCTCCATTCCGCCCTGCCTGCTGCAGTGCATATCTTGATTTTATCCCATAAGGATTCTATCACAAATCTATGTTTCTGGCAATAGATGGATGAACGGTATCAGCTGCGGTATCTGACTGCCGGCAATGCCTCCATGTCATCTCTGCCTGTATATATCCCAGGCCCCCAAAAACCTTATCACCTTGCGCTCCATCCCGCGCTCCTCTTTCTCAAATCATCCTGATACTCTGATTATATCATCATACCTCTGTCTTCTTCAACGCCTCCGCATACTTCCGGTTAATCCGCAGGAATCCGCGCTTTTCCTCCACGGGAATCCTATCATAATATTTCCCGGCCAGTGAGTACAGACCCTGTGATACAGCTATATGATTCTCTTTCCCCGGTACGGTAAAATACATGAGCTTTCTCCTGCTTCCCGCATAGTATAACTCCAGATTCTTCTTTGCCATATGGCGCATGGCCTCCTTTGTTATCTCCATGATTTTATCATTCAGACCCGCTTCAAAAATCCGTATCTTCTCGGCCAGCTGTTTATAATCATCCACATATCTCAGCCTGTATCCTTCCGGACAATCAGACTGCCCAAGCACCTCCGAATAATCCGTCCCCACACATACCATAAACCTTCCGGCAGGGTCGTGATATAACATATCGTACTGTATGTATGACACAGCCCCGCAGTCAGGGCATACTACTGTTTCAAACCGGCCGTCCAGAATCTGTTTCCTAAGCTCCGGGTTCAGGGATGATGTAACACTGTCATATAATTCAAATGGCATAACAGAACCACATTCAGGACATCTGACTGCATAGTTTCTGCTTCTTGACATTACGCGCCTCCAAACATCTGTTCGATACATAAAGTATATCAAACACGGTTGATATTGTCAAACAGAATCCGAACATTTGTTTTCCGGGACTTGTTTCCCGCGGTCTGGTTTGCGCGGCCAAAATGATAAAATGCGGACCCGCTTTTCACGTATCCGCATCAATGCAACGCATATCTTTGTATTAAATCATCAGGAAGCCGATTCATCCCCTCCGTATTTTATTGCATGTAAGAACGCATCAAGTGTATACTCCTTATCAAATTCATCCACAATGCTGTATTGCTGCTGGTTCATCTTACTGTTAAAGAATTCCACCAGGCTGGCCTCATCACGTATAATATGTTCCTCAACATAAGAACCTTCCCACTGGAACAGGTTCCGTTTGCCGTTCCAGTGGGACACGCCTATAACCGTTTCGTAGCTCTCGGATTTACCTGGCGCGCCCGAGATACCGGCTATTTTTTCTTCGATTATTTCATTCCCAAAATCCGTGTTGACATAGGTTCCATTCCGCTTACTGCAGTAATCTTCTACCTGCTGTTTTAATCCTGGAATAAATGTTTCTTCCCAGAACCTGTTAAACTCCTGGATTTCTTCCCGTTTTTTCCGGTTAAAAATATAATAATTTGTCGACAATCGTACTACCTCCATTGCGTTTCCAAACCCGCATACTTTTATAGATCATAAGATTTTTACTATAATCATTTAATAGATTTCCAATTATCTCGTTAGATGTTCTTATATGCCGGTATAGCCCTTAACTTCGGGCTTTTCCGGCATTTTTCCTATCGGAAGAACCTCACAAACATTCTTATTACCCCTCATGTTTTCGTTCTCAAACGTAGTACAAACAGTAGTACATTCTGCGTATCTTATGCGGCCTTGGATTCCTGGGCGCTCTCTGACGCAGGCTGCGCGTTGACTGCGGCGGCGGTCTGTGACTTGGCTTGCAGCCGTTCCATTTCCTCCTGTGCGGAATGGAACGTGGCGTGGGCGTAATAGTTCAGCGTCATAACGATATTGGAATGCCCCATAATGTACTGCAATGCCTTGGGGTTCATGCCCGCATTTGCCATTCTGGTACAGAATGTATGCCGCATGGTGTGTGGCGTCATGACCTCCGGCAGCGGTTCCGCATGGAACTTGTTGAACTTCTTGGCAAGGCCCTGAAACATGGAATCATAGTTGACAGCCGCTTTCGGCAGTCCGTCCCGATTTAAGAACAGGAATCCCTTATACCCGTCCACCACAACGCCTTTGCCGTCCTTTCGCCTGTGCAACACACGCTGAAATGCTTTGTAGGCCGCTGCGCTCATAGGCACCTGGCGATAACCGCTGTCTGTCTTTGGCGCTTCGATGTAGTAGCCGTCCTCGGTGCTTCTCAAAAGCTGGTGGTCTACATTCACAAACCGCTTGTCAAAATTCAGGTCGGCAGGCGTCAGGCCGCAGAGTTCGGAAACGCGAAGTCCGGTTTCCAGCAGAATCAATACCTCGTCATAATACTTGGCATAAACGGGGTCACTCTGCATGAAGCCCAAAAGCTCCTTTTCCTGTGCAGGGGTAAGCGGCACCTTTGGTACGGTATCGTCGTTGATAACCTCATTGATCTGGAAGTCAAAGGGATTCTTGCGGAGGCAATCGTCCTGTACGGCCATGTGAAAAATGGCTTTCAGGGAACGCTTGCCGTTGCAGATGGTATGATAGGCCACGCCCTTTTCCTGCATACGCAAGGCCCATTCTTTGGCGTCAGACAGCTTCACGCTGTCGATGCTGGCCCCTCCGATTTTATCCTCGGACAGAAGTTTCATTAACTGCTGGCGGCTCTTATGGGTTCCCCGTTTCACATTGCCCCGCTGCCGGATATACTTTTCATATAGCTGGCACACGGTCATTTTCTTACCGATGGTGTCAATCCCATCGTCAAGGTCTTTTTGTATCTGCTTGATTTTCTCACGCAGAGAAATATCCGGGCGTTTTCCGGCAGGGATTTTGTCCGTAGGGACTAACTTCCATGAGTACACAAACTTCGGTTCTCCAAAGGTATCCGTATATTTGTAGGCGTATCTTCCGTCTGTTCGCTGGCTCTCTCCAGATTTCAAAAGGCGGCCTTTGCTGTCCCGCCTTTTTTCATCTCGTTCTTTTTTTGACATTTCGTCATGCTCCTTTCCATGACGGAAAGAGCCTTGACACGCTTTAAGAGTATTATAGCATAGTCAAGGCTCTTTTTCACTAGATTGTGTCAAGAGAATCAATGATTTTTTCAAATTTTTGCCGTTTGATCTGGATGCGGTTGCCGTTCAAAATCACCCAGCCAGCGGATGGGTTTTCCTCGGCAAGCCGACGCAGTTTGTTTTCTCCAATGCGAAAATATTTCGACGCTTCCTCAATGGTAAGCGTATACTTTTCCCAAATAGGCACATCGTTATTACTCATAATATGGCCTCCTTCTGTTCAAAGCAAAGGTTCCTTGTAAATGTGGGCAAAACACGGACGGCTGGCGGCCCAGCTCCACGGGCTTTTCACCCCCGTGTGGTTCTCACACGGCCCTACCCATTGCCTGTGACGCTTTTAACGCTCGGACTGTGGCTGTAAGGGAGTATCATTGTCCTGCCTGCACGTCATCGCCCATAAGCAGCTACGCTTATTTTGCGGCTGGGTGGTTGTCGCTCCGCTGTTTTCGTAGAAACCAGCATCATGGCGCACCCGCCGTCCGGCTCGGTGTAGACAGAATGTGTCCGTATGCCCTATGACGCGCCGCCATTGTCCTGCGGGCGTATTTGTCAAGGTACATACATCAGCCACCGAGCCGGCGGAAATGCGGAAAGAGAGTAATAAGACATTTCCGTTACCGTGGCCGGGTCGTTACTTCAAGGCAACGATGATGGAATGAATGAGCTTGATTTCCAAACGGTGCTTCATATACTCGTCCACGCACACATAGGGGATGCCGTTGCTGTCATACAAGGTGCGGATGCAGAGCTTGTTTATGTAGTCCTCATAGTACCGCAGCACTTGCTCCATAGCCATTGCATCCCCAGCGTGGGCAGCTTCCATCACCGAAAGGGGAAGAAGCTCTCTGCCGTTGAATGTAGGTTCCTTCATCCGCGTTTACCTCCCTCTGGCATGAACGCCATCAATTTCATACGCAACTGTTTCAGGGTCCTTGTCCTGTGACGCTGTACGGCGCTGCGGGACATTCCCATGAGGCTGCCGATTTCTCCGTCTGCCAAATCCAGAACACAGTGCAAAATCAAAATGCTTTGTTCCTGTTCCGGCAGGCTGGCGAACGCCTCGGCTACAAGCTCGTTGTCGATCAGCAGGTCATACCCATACGACGAAAAAACGTAGCTGTCGCTGGGGTAATCATCCACGACTGAGAGCTTGTCCATTTCCTCTTGTGTCAGAGCATCCAGCGACTTTTCACGTTCGCGGCGATGCGCCATCTCCGACCAGTAGCTTTTAGCCTCATTGCGGAGTACCGCTTTGCAGAAAGCATCATAGCGGTGCCGCAGGATAAAATCATTGCGGGGGATCGTTTCCATCTTTTCACCCCCTTTCTGTGGGGGATTTCGGTGGTTTTCTCCCTTTCCGCCAAAGTTACTGTTGAAAGGCCTCCAGCTACCCGCCAAACACCACTTTTTTAAAAAAATTTTGAAAAAGTGTTTGACCGATAGAGCGGGCCGAAGGAAATAACAAAATTCGCCCGGAAGGGCATAAACCCTCCGGGCGAACAAAAAAATAGTATGATATTTTATTGCATACGCAAATTCATGGTTCCGGCCACATTTCCCACGGGCCGGGGGATGTTTTTTTTAACGGTGTTACTCCCATTTCCGTTGGTCGATATCCCGTTCTACACATGACGGCTCCCTCCTGAAACCGCCAATGGGATCAGCGTTAGGGGGAATTGCTCCCATCCAATACCTTACGAACCGCGGTGTGGTTGCTCGGGGCGATCCGGCTGATGTAATGACGGCCTGATTGCGCAACGTTCCTTTGGTTTGATGTTCCATCTTTCACTTTCTCCATTTTTTTAGAAAATAACTTCGATACAAAATCCAAGGACAACAAACAGTAAAATGCTGATAATCGTTCCAACTCTCGTCATGATCTGATACTTTGTAAACTTCTTATTTCGCACAAATGTAATCCCTCGCATTCTCAATAAATGTATCTAATATCAATTCGCAATCTGTAAACTTGTATTGTCTTGCACTTTCTATATCTTGATTTAAGAAAATAAAACCGATGCATTTATCGTAGGTTCCAAGATAATCAAAAACAGATTGTATGTATTCATTGCGAACTTCATCACTGGTGCTATGCTCCGCGATCTCTCCAAAAATAATTGGCTTATTATATGCTTCCAAATAGTCTCTTTGACCTTCATTTTCATAGAATTGCTGAAAACTCTCACGGGAATCCAATGTGTTATTCAATGTCAATCCGACATAATCAACATACTCATCACCTGGATAATATTTCGTTGTGTATTCGTCTGCCCTGTTGGGAGACCATACCCACTTAACATTGGGAGCATATTCCCTACCCAAGTTCACAATGTGAACCCAAGCGTTTACATATGCGTGAGCATCATCTGTTTGCCAACTGTACCAACCAGATTTGTAAGAGGGCCTCATTTCCATTTCATGCGCTAATCGAACAAAAAGTTCTGTATTGGCTCTGTTATCCGAAGAGAGTTTCTTAAAATATTCAATAATTAAATCATCATAATACCCGTCAGAAACCAATTTTAAGTCCCAGTCGGTAGGCTGCAAAGTGATAAACGCTATATACTTATTGTCGTCTAAACATAAAGAAATCTTGTAATCACTTGTCTGATCAAAACGATCAAACCAAGCTAAAGTATTGATGCTGTCAGCTAAAACATCAGTCTCTTCGGGGCCTTGAACATAAACGCCCAAATATCTTTGTCCCTCTGTAATAGGATAATATTCAGACTCGACAACTGAGGATTCTGTTACAATAGATTCCGTAGTTGGTTCTTCCAGTGTAGCTTGACTATTACTCGGAGCCTCAATAGACGCAATGCTGTCAGAGCCATCGGCCTTCTCGGTATCGACAGGCTGTTCGTTGCAACCAACCCATAATATAAATATAGCAGCCGCGAATATACAAATGCAATTAAGGAACTTCCACTTTATCATTGTCCTCCTCCAATTTCCGGGTGCCCCATTCCATATCGTCAGAGCAGAGCATAAGGCCTAGCAATCGGATAGGAACCATGACAACAGTTAAAACAAGGATGAATACTGGAAGCAGTAATGTATAATACCACTTCACACTTCTCATAACCTTAATATTTCGTGAACCAAAACTAATGATACAACCAAGAAGAATAAAGAGAATGATCTGCCACCATGGAGCGGTATATGCCAATGTTGGAATCGCGCAGCCAAGTATATTTAACACCTTGCAAATTATAGTATTGGCATAAACGCTAACCAACATCATCGGACTAATCATATCTGACCAGTAAATAAAGCACATCAGCTTGGCGTTTTTTAACATCCAAGGAGTCATTCTCAGATTGTTATACTGTGAACCTTCCGACCATCTTAACTGCTGCCTGATAAATTTTTTCCATTCGGTGGGCGCATCTGTATAAATTACTGAGGTGTCTTGCATAACTGTTTTGTACCCCTTTCGGAGCGTCAGGTTTGTGAGGCTTCTGTCATCGGATACTTCTTTGTGAAATCCCATGAATGTCTCATTCATAAAGTCATACATCACATCTTTCAAAATCTGAGTACGGAAAGCAATTGTCCTGCCGGGAAGGCAGCCCACTTTGCCTGTAACGCTCATTGCTTTCATCGTTCCTTCAGCTCTGATCTCTTCAAGCAAATTTGCAAACATGGTTACGAGTTTGCGGTCAGGATCAAGTATTTTCTGTCTGGTTGTAACACCGCCAATTTTTTGATCACAAGCAAAAGGCTTCAGCAACTCGGACAAAGTATCCTCTGTCCATACCGTATCACTATCCACAAGCACTGTTATATCGGAATTCGGATTAATGTGCTCCATTGCCACACGGATCCCATTTCTCTTACCGGCAACAGGTGTATAATAATGCTGAACAGGAGTAAAGCAAATTGGTAAATTCCTGTTGAAATCTACACACAGGTTTTCAAGCCCCTCGTTTTTTGGCCCATTAATGACAACTATAATCTCAGACGGATTCTGGCGTGCTATTTTCATCAGAACACTATAAAATAGATCTAATGGTTCGTCAACGACTGGGATCAGCACCGATGTAAAATAATTTATTTCTTTATCTTCATAATCATATGGCTTATATCGAATAGCATGGAAAAATACTATTCCCCATCGAATGAAAATGAATGCGAAGAAAAACATAAAGAGGTGAAGGTTATGAGTTTTGATATAATCCTCGACCATCAAGAAAAATGTGTACATTACAATCACCGCCTCGCCGGGTCAATCTCTTCCAAAGATGTCTCTTGTATAAACCTTATACATAACTTCCGAGAGTTCACTGGAAACTCTATTAGCAACAATAACATCACATGAACGCTTAAACTCCGCAAAAGAATGTACAACCTTATAACCCATAAACTCTGCGGCATCGCCTAATAAGGGTTCATATATTACAATTTCTTGTTTTTCTTTGGAAAGCCCCTCCATAACACCCCAAACAGCACTTGAACGGAAATTGTCAGAATTAGACTTTGCCGTTAAGCGGTAAATACCAACTGTGCCAGGATGTTTATTCAGAATTCCCTTTATGACATGGCCTTTTTTGGTGTGGTTTGCCTGACACACAGCGGTAATCAAATTTTCAGGAATATCATGAAAACTTGATTTCAACTGCTTTGTATCTTTCGGGAGGCAATATCCGCCATAGCCAAAAGATGGATTGTTATAATGCTTACCAATTCGAGGATCATGACAAATTGCATCTATGATGTTCTTTGTACTTAACCCATTCATTTCTGCAAAGGTATCCAATTCGTTAAAGAACGCAACACGCATGGCTAAATAAGTATTAGCGAAAAGTTTAGCGGCTTCTGCTTCATCAAGCCCTATAATCAAGACGGGAATATCTTCTTTATTTGCGCACTCTTGCAAGATGGTTGAAAAAACCTGTGCATGGATAACCATAGCAGGGTCTGCAATATCTGTACCAACAACAATTCTGGAAGGGTACAAATTGTCGTATAGGGCTTTCGTTTCTCTTAAAAATTCAGGGGAAAATAGAATGTGGCTGGTGTTATATTTTTTTCGCACACTCCTTGTATACCCAACAGGAACCGTACTTTTGATGATCATAATGCAATGATCATTATTTGCCATACAAATTTCTATGGTGGAATCAACCGCATGAGTATCAAAGCTATTGGTTTCATCCTCATAATTAGTAGGTGTTGTAATAATTACATACTCGGCGTCTTTATATGCTATTGCCGTATCTACAGTGGCTGTCAAATTTAGTTTTCTTTCGGCAAAAAACTTTTCGAGATATACGTCCTGAACGGGAGAAATACGGGAATTAACTTTCGCAACCTTTTCTTCATCAATATCAAGCACTATTACTTCATGCTTTTGGCCTAACAGAGTGGCAAGAGATAACCCCACATAACCTGCGCCTACAACAGTAATTTGCATAGCATTCTAACCACCTTTCTATTCAAATTCATTCTCGGCTCGGATGACGTTGCAAACCGCTGCAGTGTTCCGATAGATGCTTCATCAACGTTTCTTTCGCGGCGGATGCATCCGCTTGCTGGGAAAGACCCGTCAGATAAGCCAAGGCGTCATTCCACGTTTTTAGCGAAAAGGCTTCCGAAGGAACATGTAAAAGCTCCCTGGACAGATGGAATTGCTCCCATGGGCTGAGATACCGCAAATCCGACAGATACCCACATCCGGCCTTCTGGGCCAAGCACTCCAACAATTCTACCGACCATCTTTCTTCCACTTTATTCACCTCCTCGTCATTTCAAAGGGAATATCCTAACCACAAACTTTCCTTTTCTGAACGATTCAATTACCGCAGAATAATGATTCTGGGGTAATCGTTACTGCTTCTAGGAAGAAAATTATTATTTTAATCAACTAAGGGCGTTCTGACAGGCATAAAAAGCAGACCTGCGCACATATTTCGCGGTGCAGGTCTATTTTTCGTATTTATTTTGCTGTTCTATATGTAATAAATGGTTGAAAATCTGCTCTGATACACTTATAATAGAGCTAATCAGTTCTACTTGTAACTGAGCAAGGGGGCCATGGAACCACAGAATCATTATTCCGTGGTGCTATGAGATCAGATGCATCCGCTGTAAGGTTCGCTCATGTTCCCGTGTGCCCATAGCTACATAGATACGCGTGGGGTCCACGGAGGCGTGTCCTAAAATATCCGCAAGATATGCCAGATTCTTTTTGATGGCATAATAGCATTTTGCAAACAAGTGCCGCAAATTGTGGGGAAAGACCTTTTCAGGATTTACCCGCGCCGCCCGGCACAGCTTTTTCATATCATGACAGATATTGCTTCGATCTAAGGGCTTTCCGGTACGGGTGCAGAACAGATACCCCGTTCGGATGCCTTTTTCTTTGGCATAGGCGTTCAATTTCCGGCACAGCTCTTTTGTCAAGAGAATGGTGCGGATTTTGCCTTTCATGCGGATTTCCGCTTTTCCTTTGTGCAATGCCTCCACAGTCAGAAAGGAAAGCTCACTGACCCGGATTCCGGTGGTGCAAATGGCAAGCATCACATGATACAGGCGGCTGTCCTTTTTCCTTTTGGCAGCGTCTAACAAGCGGTGGTATTCCGCTTCGGTCAAATCTCGGCTGTCATCCACAAATACCGTATGCTGGATTTTCAAAAACCTCACCTTGCAGGCCGCCAGTCCCAGGTAGTCCAGATAGGAATGAATGGCGGACAGCTTGGCATTTACGGTGCGGGCATGGTGGCTCTGTTGCAGTTGCTCTCGATATTCCAGCACCTTTGCTTTTGTAGGTTCTTCCCCCTGTAAAAATGAAAGAAACCAAACCAACTCACGAACATACTTTTGTATGGTTGCGTGAGATTTTTCATGTTCGGTCAAGTAGATGCGGTACTCCCGCAAGATTTCATTGTAATTTTGTTTCATCGTGTTTTACCTCTTCTAAATTGATAGTATGAAAGTAGTATGACAGAATCTTTTATACCGTATTCTCTGCAAAGGTAAAACAAAAGAACGGGTAAGTTTAACGATGTGCTGTAGACACGGACCGTCAAGCGAACGCGTCAAACGGATTCGGCATTTGTTTATCATTTGTTGTATGGAGGCCAAGGGCCTCTTATTTTTTTGCAAATTTTTCTTTCCAAAGCGCTATTTTGCGGGTAGTTTGATGGCTTCTCAGAGTATTAGGAGTGGAGGAAAAGAAAAACAGCAAGCATAGGGAGTGTAGCCACACTCCCGGCAAACGGCTTCCCGTTTGTATCTTGGGGAAGTCCCCAAACCCCTGAATGAATGGAGGTGAGAAAGTGGCAAACCGAAAACGGAAGTTTGTGCTGCGCGTCCCAGTGACGCCGGAGGAACGGGCGCTGATCCAGCAGAAGATGGCCCAGCTTGGCACAAAAAACTTTTCTGCCTACGCCCGGAAAATGCTGATCGACGGCTATATCGTCCATATCGACACCGGCCCCGTCCGGGCGCAGACCGCAGAGCTGCAAAAGATCGGCGTCAACATCAACCAGATTGCAAGGCGTATCAACAGTACCGGGACTGTGTACGCGCAGGACTTGGAGGACATCAAGGGGGCGCTGGCACAGATATGGCAGTTACAAAGATCCATCCTATCAAGTCAACGCTGAAAAAGGCGCTGGACTACATCGAGAACCCGGACAAGACCGATGAAAAGCTGTTCGTTTCTTCCTATGGCTGTTCCTATGAAACGGCGGATATTGAATTTCAAATGCTATTAGATCAGGCGTACCAAAAGGGCAATAATCTGGCCCACCACCTGATACAAGCCTTTGAACCGGGGGAAACCACGGCGGAGCAGGCCCACGAGATCGGGCGGCAGCTTGCCGATGAAGTGCTGCAAGGCAAGTACCCCTATGTAATTACCACCCACATTGACAAGGGCCATCTGCATAACCACATCATTTTCTGCGCCGTGGATATGGCGAACCAGCGCAAGTACATTTCCAACCGCCAGACCTACGCCTTTATCCGGCGCACCAGCGACCGGCTGTGCAAGGAACACGGCCTGTCTGTGGTAAAGCCCGGCAAAGACAAGGGCAAGACCTACGCCGAGTGGGACGCACAGAAAAAGGGTAAGAGCTGGAAAGCAAAACTGAAACTTGCTATCGACGCGGCCATTCCGCAGGCCAAAGACTTTGACGGCTTTTTGCGGCTCATGGAGGCGCAGGGCTATGAAGTCAAACAGGGCAAGTTTATTTCATTCCGCGCGCTGGCAGACGGCCTCCGTCCCGGACAGGAACGCTTTACCCGCTGTAAGACCTTGGGGGAGGATTACACCGAGGAACGGATCACCCAGCGGATCAAGGGCATTGCCATTGACCGGGGGCCGCGCAGAAGAAGCGCCGGGGAAATCACCCTGCGGATCGCCTTGGAGGACAGTATCAAGGCCCAGCAGTCGGCGGGCTATGCGCGGTGGGCGAAGCTGCACAACTTGAAGCAGGCCGCCAATTCCTTAAACTTCATCACGGAACACCAGATCGACAGCTACGAGGGCTTGGAAAGCAGGCTGGCCGAGATCAGCGCGGCAAATGACGCGGCGGCCTCCGCCCTGAAAGACGCAGAACGCCGCCTTGGGGATATGGCGCTGCTGATAAAAAACCTCTCCGCCTACAAGCAGCTCCGGCCTGTGGCGCTGGAACTGCGAAATGCCAAAGACAAGGCCGCGTTCCGGCGGCAGCATGAAAGCCAACTGATTTTGTATGAGGCGGCGGCAAAGGCGCTCAAAGAGGCCGGGATCACAAAGCTCCCCAACCTGTACGCCCTCAAAACCGAGTATAAAAAGCTGGACGCAGAACGGGAACGGCTGTCCGCACAGTACAGCGAAGCGAAACAGAAATTGAAAGAATACGGCATTGTCAAACAAAATGTAGACAGCATTTTGCGGACAGCGCCGGGAAAGGAGCATACGCAGGAACGATGAACATACCGAGAATGAGTTACCCCCAATACCGCAAGGCCCGCAGGCTCACCCATGAGTGCTGCAACTACTGTAACGGGAACTGCCTCCTGCTGGACGATGGGGAGGAATGTATCTGTGTGCAGAGTATTTCCTATTCGCTGCTGTGCCGGTGGTTCAAGGTGGCCGTCCTGCCGCTGGACGCGGCCCTGTGCGCCGAGATCACCAAAGGCCGGGACGAGATCAAACGCTGCGCCGTCTGCGGGGCGGCGTTTACGCCCAACTCCAACCGGGCCAAATACTGCCCGGATTGCGCGGTGCAGGTACGCCGGAAGAAAGAGGCGGAGCGCCAACGAAAAAGATACCTCCTGTCTACGCATTTAGGGCGGTAAAAGTCCACGGAAATCAAGGTTTTTTCCGCATGGTCGGCAGGCAGGTGGATAAAGTTATCCAGTTCCTCTCAAAACGGGGTTCTAAATGCGGGAAAATGGACAAAAAAGAAGCGCCGGGACAAAGACAGCTTTTTAGGTCTTTGTCCCGGCTGAATGATTTTGGTATGGACACTGATTTTGTGCAATGCTATAATTGAGTAAATTTGAATTGAGGTGTACTTATGCTTTATTATAGAACTCTGGAATTAAACCAAATAGAAGATTTTTGGAAGTTATTAAACACTTTGGACGCTGAAACAGATTATATGATGTATGAACCAAATGAGAGAACCCAGACCACAAATGTTCAAGAACTAAAAAATGATATTGAAAATAATGTGATTTGTGGAAGTGATTTTTTACAAGTGGCAATGGAAAATCAAAAAATGGTTGGCTATATTCGGGCAGAACGGGGAAAGTTTAATCGGATTCTTCATACAGCATATATTGTAGTAGGCATTTTGAAAGATTATAGAGGTAAAGGAATCGGTACATCTTTTTTTGAAATGCTGAATTGTTGGGCAAAGGAAAATGGAATTAAGAGACTGGAACTTACTGTTGAATGTTGCAATGAAACAGCAAGACACTTGTATGAAAAAAGTGGTTTTAAGATTGAGGGAACAAGGGAGAAATCCATGTTCGTCAACGGCTCCTTTGTTGATGAATTTTATATGGCAAAAATTTTGTGAAAAAGAAATGCCGGACGCAGAGGCTTTGACACCTCCGCGCCCGGCATTTTGCTTATTCGTCTGTGAAGTGGAACCGCTGCGCCGCAAAGTCGGCGTCGCTCATGGCGTCCAGCTTATCGGCGGTCTGGCAGGCCAGCGCCGCCATTTCCTTGTCCATGTCCGGCAAAGCTGCCCGGAGATTTGCCGCCGTCCTGCGGCGGTCAGCATTGTGGTACAGACAGATCAGGTTTTCTTCTTCCACGGTGAAATACATTCCTCATACCTCCATTTCTTTTGATTTTTCCCGCGCCGGGGGCTTCTTTTTCTGTTCCTCCTTGGCGGCGGCAAGCTGCGCCCGGATGGACGGTTTCTTTTGTTTCTGCGTCGTCTTTCGGGTCTGCTTGGGCTTTTTGGCCTCCGCCTTGGCTGCCTCGGCCACATCCAAAAGGGAAATCTGTTCCCCGGCTTTTGTCCTTGCTTCCAGTTCCTCCATAGATGGGGCGTTGTTCATCATGCCGTCGATCATGTTGTAATTCTGTTCGGTGGACATTTCCGCCGTCTTGATATGGCTTTCCTGCTGGGAGGGGATGGCAAAGGCCCTTGTGCCGTTTGCCATAATGAGATACCTGCCGTCCTCCGACTGGTGGTGGAATCCATACCCGGCGGCCTCCATCTGTTCCCGGCTCCTGTCGGTCAGATAGAAACGGCCCCTTGGCGTCTGGATTTGTTCGCTGGTCATGCACTCGTCCGGAGTGAGCTGCTTTTCCGGATGGGCGAAGAACTCCGGCACCTGCCGGTAGTCGGCTCCCTCGTCCACATAATAGGCGGTCTGTTTCCCATCCTGCCGGAACACCACAATATCCCCCATAGAGAGGGAACGTCCCTTGTAATCGGCGGGATGTTCCATGTTGAACCGATGGTAAATCTCGTCGAGAG
>OGIT01000455.1_pt1 | contig 18737 bp, 19 predicted proteins | sample 1571881 | NCBI WGS metagenome assembly OGIT01 (sample SAMEA2582101, study PRJEB24529) | metagenome | biome: Human gut stool | place: China | collected 2011 | reverse complement strand
ACCGGACAGAAGCCAATACCAGCGGTAAAAGTGGCGCTGGCCCTAAAACAGATGATGCCGGAAAAATTGTTTCTTCTCTTCAGAGTGAAGCCAATAAGAGCATTTCTGGTGCAATGGCGGGTTTTCTCAGTTCCAGCGTTATCAATGGCAGAAAACAAGGGAAAATTGTTTCATTTTCAACCGACACAACCGCTGCCAATTTACAGGCGATAAACCCGTTATTAGCCGTTAAAGGGCTTGGGGATACAATCAGTGCTGCTGGCTGGACGTTATTAGGGAGTTCTGCGGTTGTTGGCGCAGGTCTTGGTGCATGGACTTCATGGACTGCAAGCTGGGTATCAGGTGCATTTGGCGCTATGGGCATTGTGATGCCACTGGTTATCCCTTTATGGATAGCTGGTGATACCTTAGCCGTCGTTATTCCTATGTTGCCTTACGTGATGTGGTTTGGTGTTTGCGTAGGCTGGATGATCCTGTGCCTTGAAGCAATGGTCGCAGCACCATTATGGGTAATAACACATTTGCATCCAGATGGTGATGGCGTAGTGGGTCGTGGAGGCGCTGGTTATGGTCTGGTTTTATCGTTAACCATGCGACCAGCACTGATGATAACAGGCTTGATAGCAGCCTATACGATGCTCCCTATCCTTGGTGGGATCGTCAATGAAACATTCTCCGGCGCGTTTGGCATGATGTCAGCCAATGCCGGGATAGGTATCATCGAGTCACTGGCTCTCATTGCTGTTTATATTGCGATGATGTTTACGGTAGTGAAAAAATCACTTTCACTGATTCACATCATCCCTGATGAAATTATGAAGTGGCTTGGTGTTCATGGTGGTCAGAGCATGTCGGGTTACGCACAGTCGGCATCAAAAGGTGTTGAAGGTGCTATGTTTACCAAAACCGTGTTGGATCAGGTTTCTCATACCTCAAATGCGATGGGTAATCAGATCAGGAATGCGCAAATCAACAAAGACCGTGAACAGCAACGTGAGCTTCAACAACAGCAACAGGCCCAACAGGGGAAAGCACAGGCGACTAATAGAGCCAATGATACGGGATCTGCATTCAGAACTCATATGAGTAATGCTGGCCCACTTGATCAGCAGGATGAATATCAGTCTCTTGAAAGTGCTAACTCGGCTTACAATGCAGCTGAGGCAGCAGATGCTATTGGTGACACAGCAGGCGCAGCGGGTTATATGAATGTAGCTCAAAAGGCTGCTAACAGAGCAGTATCATTTGGTGAACATAACAGACCGTTGCTGCCTGTAAGTTTACAGGCCCAAGCTTCACCAATTGAAAGCTTTAAGGCTCCAGATAAAGGGAATGGTAGTGGATCTTCCGGTGGTAGTTCATCATCAAAAGAAGGTAATGATGGAATGTGATATTAAGAGGGCTTAGGCCCTCTTTGATTACAATGGATGTATGATATCCTTTAGTTAGTGTACTATTGTAATTATTTCTGAGTAAATAGTTTTATTGGCAACTATATGCGTGAGGTTGGGAGAATTCAAAAGTAAAGTTTGATGTAGAGCACAATTGAAAGGATGAATAGAAATGTAAAACCCTTAACTTATTGATATGTAGATATTTAATTAGTTTCAATTTTATGCAGTAGTGGTTTAATCTTATCAATAGAATAGATAAAGATGTAGGTTATAAAATTCTTTCTTAATACCTAAATGGGATTATTCATGACTACCACAACTCCAGCTAATAAAATGGTCGGCTTAGAATTAAACAACGAATGGCTTGTTGAAAGAATTATACCAGTAGGAACAAAAACGGGCATCGGAACGGGGGGGAACTTTTCGGTGTCTTATGAAGTGAAAAATAAAAATACAGGAAAGATGGCATTTCTCAAAGCCTTTGATTTTGAAAAGACAATGCAGGAAGCTTTGTCTAAAGGCCACGATTTTATGAAGATAATGTCAGTGCTTACGTCTGATTATCAGTTTGAGGATAAACTAAATGAAATTTGCATTGAAAAAAGAATGCGAAATGTTATTAAAGTTCTTAACAAAGGACAATCGGTAATTGATGGTAGAATAGTACCATATTTAATTATGGAGCTGGCCGAATCCGGAGATATAAGGATGTATGTCGAAAGAACAAAGGATGTCAGCCTTGCAATGAAATTAGGATACCTGAAAGATGTTACAATGGGTATTAGACAATTACACTCTGCAAATATTTCACATCAAGATTTGAAACCTTCAAATGTAATGGTGTTCGATTCTTTAAATGCTAAAGTTGGTGATTTAGGCAGAGCAAGTTTACAAGGTGTACCACATCGTTTTGATAACTTTCCGATTACTGGAGATCAAAATTATGCGCCTCCTGAACAACTCTATGGGCTGATAGCCCCTGAATGGATAAATAGAAGGCAGCGTTGTGATATTTATCAGCCATTATCGATAGTTGCTTTTTTATTTACTGGCAGAACCGTTAATAGTTTGATGAGAGAGTTTGTTCCTACAGAAATAGCACCGCCACGTTGGGGGGGGAGTGGGAATCAATACGATCTCGCTTTACCTTATTTAGAGAAGGCTTTTTTTCAAAGCTTAGAGGTATTTGATGGGGTTCATCCAGATTGGTTAGGTTTAGGTTTGAAAAACATAGTGTTGCAGTGTAGTCATCCAAGTTATGAAAACAGAGGAATGCTTAAAGGAGGCGGGATAGCAAAGATAGAATTAGGTTTGGATCGACTTATAACTCAATTCGACCTTTTAATTCAAAAATTGAAGGTTTTTGGTCTCAGCAATAAAATATAAGGAAGCAAAATGAGCCTGTTTGATAAAGAAGAAAGACTATTGCTTCCTGAATGGACGAAGTCAATCGACTCCCTAAAGTCTCCTGAAATTAAACCTTTTAATGGTGGAGATTTTTCCTCATTGTCTGATAATACAGATGACTTATATGAAAATTTTGTTCTTAATAAAAATTTAGGCTCAGCAATAGAGTTGTTAAATGTTGCTTATATAGAAAACCGAGAAGCAGAATCGAGAGTTGCGGCAAGATTTATTGTGCAGGGATTTGATTTACCACCACAAATCCTACAATTTGCTAAATTCATTTTAAGAGGTGGTAAGCATGATAGTGAACCAACTGAAACTCAAAAACCAATCATCTCAATATTAAGAGGATGGTTGCATAATAATCCCAAAGATGCATTAGCATGGCTTGATTTAGCAAGGGCTTACGTATCAATTGGTAAGCTGGATTCAGCTGAGAAAGCTGTTACAGTCGGTACAAATCTATTACCTAATCATCGTTGGATCATTAGAGTTGCTTCAAGATTTTATGTTAATAATAATCAAAGTGATAAAGCCCATTATCTATTGTCTAAGCATCCAATGTTAAAAGAAGATCCATGGTTACTATCAGCCGAGATCGCGGTGGCGGAAAGTTATAATCGCCCTTTGAAAATGGTATCTCAAGCGAGAAAACTTATTGAGTCTGAAAGATTTTCTCCTTTGCATCTTACGGAATTGGAGAGTTCAATAGCGACAATAGAATTGTCTAATGGAGCATTAAAGAAAGCAAAAAAATTATATGTAAGTTCATTACGAAAACCTAATGACAATTCCTTGGCACAAGCAAAGTGGGCAGAAAGGAATGCGAATCTTTCGAATTTAGTTAATAGTGAACTTTTGTTTAGTCAACAAGGTGCATACGAAGCGAAAATGTGGGAGAAATACTATAATTATGATCTTTCTTCTGCTATAGATTTTGGAATTAAATGGTTTGAAGATGAGTCCTATTCTGTTCAACCTGCAATAATGGTTACCTATTTGTCGTCAGTTTTAGACAACTATGCATTATGCTATGAATATGCTGTCAAAGGTTTGGGAATAGACAAGCACGATGAAACGTTAATTTTAAACAAACTATTTTCTGAGATATGTCTCTTGGATAGAGTGGAGCAATGTATTAACTGGGAAAGGGTAAAAGAATGGGAGGGGGCTCTCAAAAGTCTTGCTGCTGTTGATAACGAGAATACGGCTGCCCATGCTAATGCTAACTTGGGCCTTTTGCATTATAAAACAAACAGATTTGAATTAGGTAAAGAGTATTATGCAATTGCCTGTGATCTTTTCTCAAAAAGTAAAAATGCGTCAGGCATTGTAGCAAATATGAATCACTATCGTGAGTGCGTTCTTGCTGATGTTTCATGGAAAGACGAAGTGTTCTATGAAATGGAACAGGCTTATAAAAACAGTCTAGCCAGAAAAGAACCTGCTTTAGTTTATTATTTCATAAAAATGAATATGTTAAAAGAGAATCCACTGAAATGGGATGAAATAAAATCGACGAGTTTAGATTTAAGCAATCTTATTGCGAAAGAAGAAAAAAAAGATAAGATTGTAACTTTCGATTTCGATCCTAAATCACCGAAGATAATAATATCCAAATAACAAATAAGCCTAATGAAATCATTAGGCTTCGTTTTTCATTATCTAATTGCGTAAGCGAAATAATAAATTATCCTTTATTAATAATATGCGGTGTTCAATTGTATCGAACTTCATACTACATTTTTATTGCATGAAATAAATCAGTATTTTTAATGCAAGCATTAGTGCATTATGGGGGGATGTGTGTGGGTAATAAATGTTTGAGAAAACTACTGCGTGATGTGAAAATTGTAAAATTAATTACACGAGGTTGGGTTGGTCACATAAAAAATGGTTGTTTTCCAAGTCTTTAATCTATTCTATTATAATTTTTAATAAAATTGACAAACTGCTTTTAATGGATTAATTAAATAATAGGTAGTGAATAAAGAGGAGTGGGCTGTGAGAGGGGGATTTAAAATAAAAAAATTAAACATAGCGAGCGTAATATGTTTGACAATATTGTATTCAAGTCATGCAGAGGCTGTTTATCCGGTCACAAACTATACTCTGGATCCTTATTTGACGGCGCGATCACCTCAATCTATGGGAAATGGAATAATCGAAACATTAGTTTCAATGAACGACAAACTGGCACAAGCAACCATAACAGCAAATGAGAATCAGAAGAATGCTGTTGTCAGTAATGCAAGTCAGGCAATCCAAGAACAGCGTATGAAAAATATCTTAAACAGAATACCTGATGCCAACGCCTGTGAAGAAGTCACAAGCGCAGGTGGTCGTGGTGCAGCAGGATCGAATACAAGCTCAGCGAAAGAGGCTTTATCTGAAAACAGCGTTAAGATGTTTACGCAAGCAAATACCGGAATAAATGAGGCCAAGAAAAACATCATGGGCAGAGTATCAATAAATGTTTGCTCTGAAGATGATGTGAAATATAACAGAGGTGGGTGCAATGCTATAGGTCAGTATCCTGATAAAGATAAATCGGCATCAAGCCTAATTACACCACCATTATCTACATCAGATGCATTGTCTAATAAGGTTTCGAATCAGTCTTATTCTGTGGAGCAGATTGAAGTTGCTGAAGCGGCAAAAAGAAATCTTATAGGTAACTTGCCTGTTGAACCATTGAAGAACAAAGGGTTAGAAGACACAAATGAAGGTCGAGAATATTTATCCGCCTTTTCGAGCTTTGTCTCCAGAAGCACTGCTGGAACAAACGCCATTGATTCCGTACTGGCAATGAAAAAAGCAAGTAATGTATCAGTGAACTCCAGAGGGGCCAAAATAGGATCCACATTAGGTTCTACGCAGGGAGCAAACCTTGCTTGGTCAGATGCTTCCGTAAAAAACAAGTATGCGACCTTATTTCCCGGCACAACATTCCCGGATAATCCTTCAGAGTGGGAAATGTTAAGATATGAGATCTATTCACGCTATGCAGATACAACAGGTGCTGACGCTTGGCAGGTAAAAATCAGTAGTGCTGATGAAAAAGAAACTGCGCATGAGCAGGCAAGAATGCAGGCACTTGATTTAAGATTACAAATGCTTCAAATCGAAAGAACAGAAGACACAAATATTTTGCTTGCGGCTCTGTTAGGACAACAACTACAACCGGTTGATAAGCAAATGCTGAATAATTTAAAAACTAATGCTACAAGAGCGACTCAGGCAACAAGATAATTGAAGTCATGAATAAAACCGCCAGCGACGGGCCAGCGGATTTGGTAGACTTGGTATGAAGATTATTTGATCTCGAAATCTTCCAGCGTCTTACCGGCTTCGAGGGCAGCAGCGATAGCACGAGGAGTTCGGCCCTGACCTGTCCATGTTTTTTCAGAACCATCGGTATCGATGTATTTATACTTAGCTGGACGTGGGGCGCGCTTCGCTCCGGTCTTGGAAGAAAAGGGGCTAACAGTTGAAAGTAATTCTGCCGGGTCTATGCCATCTTCCAACAGCTTCTGACGGAATGCTTCCAGCTTGGCCTGTTTCTCTTCCTGCTGTTTGAGAAATGAGGCTTCTTCTTCACGACGTTCTTCTACAACGATAGTGAGTTTTTCTAACATCTCTTCCAAAGTCTCAAGTGTTAGTTCACGAGCCTGAGCACGGAGAGTACGAACATTGTTGATGATCTTTAAAGCATCAGACATGCGATTTCCCTAATGTTTGTGGTAAAGAATATAAGCAATAACATCATAGTTTTAATCGTTCCTGTGCACAAAATCAATACATTATATGGTATAGACCTCAGATCCATCCTGAGTTCAAATTTTTATTTGGGTTTGGGATTATTTTTAGCTGGGCGGGTTTCTTCAGATGATATATTATCAATGCGATTTTTAAACTTCCTTGAAAATCTATTTTTCTCAATGCATTTTTTCTCGGCCTCTTCCTGATTATTAATGTAGTGTTCGATTGTAATGCCGTTATCCAAGTCATAAATGACAGAAATCAAGATGTTGATATTTTCATCTCTACTGTCATGTGTAATGTCAAACTTAGATATTAGCTTTGATACAACAACGTAATTTGGATGCAAAATAGTTGTCATGATGGTATTCCATAAAATGGATGGTTGATGTATAGGCGTGTTTTTAGGAGACACAGCAGGTTAGTGTCTTATTAAAATAAATATAATGTTATGATCGAATAGTTAATTACTTATTATGGTTTGTTTTTTACCTCTCTATTAGGAAATGGAAACTCAAGATAATCGTCAGCAAGATTATTATCTTTTATGGCATTCCACCATCTTTCTCTATAATCCTGTTGATTACACAAAATTCTTTGTCTTTGCATTTCATCAAGGATGAATTCCTTTTTATCCGGCCATTCCTCCTGAAGTCTGCGAACCGTTCTGAAGAGAATGTTTTTATGTAAAGCTACACGAAAGAAATTTTGTTTATATTCTTCAAGACGTTGCTCATAATCAGCGACAACCTTCTTATGGCTATTGATTGTGTTATTCAACTGCATCTGTATTCTACTAACCCTGTCATTAGCCATAGATGCTTCAAACTGCGACTGTTGAGAATCCAGCCTTGCCTCATTTGCCTGTTGGTAAGAGTCTACAATTTCTCTATTACGTTGCGCCGCATTATAATCATAATTCCAAAACGGATTTTTTCCAGACATAAATATACCTCGACATCAATTATTCTATGTGTATATAATTAAACATTAACTTTATAAAAAGCAAATAATTCTATTAATTAATATCATTAGTCAGATATTTAATTTCCTTTTGTTTAATACTTCGTTTATGGGCCAAAGAAAATATGGTTATTAAATACTTCCACCCATTGCTCGCAAATATAATGTGCATGAGATGGAACCCTGAACGTCCAGACTGGATTTAATACATCACCAGTCATAATACAGATCTCGGCATCATCGGATCTGCAATCAGGCAGCGTGTAGTTGATTTCCCTGATGTTGCTATATGGGTATATAAATGTGCTGTTCATATTTTTACGCAATGTCGAAGACATTACGTTTTTCTTTATATTATTTTTACGCAACTGCTTGGCAGTTACGTTTGTCTTTATATTATGGTTAAAGAGAAGAACCGAGCGTTGCATTAAATTAATGGTGAAGCCCGCCTGTTCGTATTCGTAAGACAAAGCAGCATCGCTGAACGAGTCAACAAAAGCGATTTTTTTATCTTTTTCGAAGATTTCCATAGAGCTTCGCTCGTTGTTGTTTTCCATGCTCATCCCTCGCTGTTTTACTGCTTTATCTCAGCCCAGAACACCCGCCAGTAGCTACATACTCAAGGAAAATGATCTGTAAAATCGATCGATAAATTCATATTGATAGGTACTGACGATTAAAAAAGGTTTATCGATCGGTTTCTTAATTGATTAAATCGATCAATATGGTGATTATGATAGCTTATGACTATCATTTGTTTTGTATCGATCGATTTAAACGATGTGACGAACACTAAAAATAATTCAATTCTATCAATTGATTAGACGATAACTCCTGATCTGTAGGTCAGTGTGCCGGGATTGGGGTATACGAATCTGACTAAATCCTTGAGGAATAAATGAAAGGACATAACTTATTACCACTGGCGGTCTCTCTGGTGTTTCTTTCTGGCTGCCAGCAGCTCAACGATGGCGTGAATAGCGTTAATGGGGCAATTAACTCTTCACTGTCATCATTGAACAGCACCGTTGATAAAGCGCTGGGGGTTTCAGCTTCCGGTCAGGATAGTGGTCCAGCGACGTCCATTACAGGCCTTGGTGCTGTCTGCAAAGACTATGAAGAAAATGCAATGGCAGCAGAAAAGAAATGGACTGGCAAAAGGATCTCTATCACCAATGCCACTGTTCTTGAAGTTACAAAGGGCAGAAGTGCCAGCGATATGATGACGGGAATGCCCATGTCAACCCCTAACTATTACCTGCTATTCAAAACAGCTGATACAAGCTATTGTGGGGGCATGGTCTGGATTGATTACTATTCTGGCCTTGATGATGAGGTTCTGACTTACAAAAAAGGTCAGAAAGTCAGTGTCACTGGAACAGTCAACAACTTTGAAGTTCGTGGCTTCGCCACAGTAAACAATGCCGATATGCCAGTTCGTCTGGTTGTTCTGAGAAACGGCACGATTAACCATTAATTCTGGGATAACACTATGCGTAAAATTTTACTCGTGGCAAGTCTTGCTGCTCTTTTATCGGGATGTGGTGAGAAAGGCGACTTTGAAAAGGCTATCAACGCGCGAATATCAAAATCCAACGTGTGCTACTCACTGCAGGACAATAACATTGTGTTCAATAAAGGTTTCCCCATCCGGGTTAATCACGGCTATCGTTCTGCTGGATACAGTGCCAGTGATGAAATCTTAAAAGGTCTGGCTAATCAGGGGCTGCTTGATGTTTCTCAACAAGCTAATGGTTTCAGTAGTGTCGATGTTCTGGAAGTAACAGACAAAGGCCAAGAGGTTGAGTTTTGGGACCGTGAGAAAGGTGCCTGTGTCGGTCATCGGGCAGTTGCTGAGGTTAAAAGCTGGACTGAACCGAGTGAGGGTAATGGCGTTAAAATGACGCAAGTGACCTATACGTGGAAACTGGATGGTGTGCCGGGCTGGGTTGATAAAAATGCTTTCTCCGGCGTGAAAGGGATGTCTGAACCAGAAGAAGCCAAAATTGTTCTGGTGAAAACCAATAACGGTTGGGAAGCACGGTAATTACAGGAAGAACTCTATGAATTCTATCTATTGGGTGATTTTCATGGGACTGCTGATAAACATACCATCACTGGTTCCTGTGTTGTTTCTCCGTAAGATTCAAAAGAACGTGAAGATATCTATTGCGATCAGACTGTTTCTCGTCAACGCTTTCTTGGTGCTGTCCCTTGTGACGCTATCGCAGAATATCACGCAAGAATACGGGTTGTTTCCGATATGGCTGCTGTCAACTGCAATGGTGCTGTTTGCGGTCACGCTAGTACCAACGATAAAATTTGTGCGTAAGTATTTAACTGTCGGGAAAAGCAGAGCTGTTATCCTCTCATCATTCCTGATTGTCTATGCTGTCAGGTTTCATGGCGTGTTTTCAGATGTGAATGGAGTTGGATATGCGCTTAACGGATATAACGCCACATGGACATTCTTCTTCTTGTTTGCCAGTCTGTTGGCTTATATCGGTTGCTCTGGGAGTAAAACATATTCTGGTTATTCTGCGTCGTCATCTGCACCACAATCAGATTATTTTAAGCCGAACAAAGAATATAAAACACAATCTCAAATTGACTACGATATTGCGGTGAAGGGGCGGAGTGTTCTGTCTGATCCCAATCTGAGTATTGTTGAGCAGCAGCGTTATCGGGATGCTCTTGAGAAAAAAGAAAAAGAACATTGGTAACATATATTTATTTACTTAATAAAGCCGATTCCCATCGGCTTTGAAGTTTCTTATCTAAAGTTGGCCTTTTATTTTCTATATCCCGGTGGCCTCATACGTGGGGCTTTATCTTTTCTGGCATGTGGTATGAGATCCATGCGATGATCGCTTTCCGGCTGTTCTTTCTCAGGACGGCTTGGGAAACGTCGAATCTCATCAGGTGTAGGTTTGTAAGTATCACTGTTAAACTTAGCTTGTTTCTCATATTCAGTACGAGAAACATGATGACCTAATACTTCATCAAAGATATAGTTTTCAGCAATACGTTTATCATGTTCCTCATTGATAATATCAACTTTGGTTTTGTTTACTTTAGCCCATACGAACTTCTGCTTGAAAAAATCTATGACAAGAGTTGTGAAGCGTTTAAAAATATTATCCTGACGTGGAATAGCCTGTTTTCTCTTAACACGTTCAGGGGCGCTTCTGGATGCCCTGTTTGGGTTTTGAGTGGTGGATGTTTTCAGAATAGTATTTGTACCAGAATCAGAAATACTGATTGATGGCGGAATACCAGCAACAACCTTACTGACTTTTGTTTTATCACGGTAAGATTTGACTCCACGCATACGAGTATGAGGAGCTGGTGCTACCAGTAAAGGTCTTTGTTTTTCTGACGAAATCTCGGAGAGATTACGTTTTTCTTGATTTTGTTCTTCATTGGTTGAAGAGCTGGATCGCGTTTCTGGTAAAACAATTTCTTCTGGTTCAGCAAGAACAGACAAAGTGAAGCTTCTGACATCAACAACAATTTCAAGGTCAAGTTCACTGAATGTTTTGTAGACTTCAACAGCTTCTTGTTTAGCAGCGTCACGAACAGCCTGTTCTGCGGCTCTTTGCTCCTGAGCAGCCTTACTACGCCATTTGGCACTGTGGATACGTTTCATCGCAGGGCGATTTGTTTCAGCGGCCTTGGCAAGCCATAACGCTTTTTCTTCATTATCTAAAGCTACCGCCGCTTTTTCTAATGCCTCTTCATGCTGGGCCTGAAGAGAACGATGGTCAATACGTTCTGACGAACCAGCGGCAGCAAGGTAGCTGTTAGCCATAGCTGCCCATGATTCACGCCATAAAACAGACATTTTTCTGTCGTTCCAGCTTCTTTCTTTTTTACCAAAACCTTCCGGGCCTATGGTTTTTAAGGTTAACATAACGTGAGCATGAGGGTTATCACTATCAAGATCATGGAAAGCGATGTCAGCAATCATGCCTTTATCAACGAAATTTTTCTGACAATACTCAAGGACAAGTCTTTTCTTGTCGTCATTGTTTAACTCGGCAGGAATAGCAACATCGAAATAACGGGATGTTTGACCATTGTTCTGGCGCTCAACTCTTTCAACTTCATTCCACAATGCTGTAGAGTCTTTTACGATGTGTTCTGGTGCGTTAGCTGGAGCTAATATGAAATGCCCATATAAATCAGTACGGCGGCTATAATCATAGGTATCACCTGTTCTTTCATCTGTTATACGTGTACGAGCATGGTAGGCAGCCTTAGCAACGGAAGATCTGCCCTCACTTCGTTTTACAATTTTAAAATCCAGATGAAAAATCGCCATACAATAAAAACAACCTCATATAAATTTAAATATCAAACCAAAATATAAATCTCCAATGCGACTATGCTGGTTTTAGTTTTTCGCAAGAAAAACTTTGGTGTTGACGTTGACCTTGCTTTTAGCCTGCGGCAGGCAACCGTCGGTAGACCCCACACGCTGCGTAGCAGTGTATAGGTGGGCATTGCTTTATTTTTATATCTCCTAACGGAGCTAAAAATAACGACAATGTTTAAAGTTTTCCTATAACTAAATAATAACTCTAGTTTTACTGTCTGTGAAATTTACAGGGCTAGAATCGGATGAACGGCTGAGGTATTACACGAACCATAATGATTGTGGTTTTAGAGAGCGCCCGTAAGGGCAAAAGTAGTTAAATTAGTCTCCCGCCGTAGGCGGGAAAGTGAAATTTAGATAAAACAGTGAAAATAACAGATTTTTTCCGTGTTGCACAATTCACAGGTTAGGCATGAAAATTATAATAAAAATATAACAAATAAAAAGAAAAACTCTAACGAGAAAAATTAAGTAACGTGGAGAGAATCGCTTAAAATGTTAGTGTGCGCTAGCGCACAAGTGTACGATTATTCAATTTTTCATTATCCTATTTTTGATTTTTAAACTGGTCTGACCATGCTTTATGCCAAACTGATAAAAAACCAAATTTGAAACTGACTATCATTAACAGGGCCTTGCCCTGTTTCAGCAATGTGATTGCTTGCGGCAATCACTAAGTGCTGCTATTGATTTTTATCTGTTGTATTTCGTATGCGTGAAATAAAAACATTGGCAGATGCCATTGAAACATATAAGAACATTAAAAAATCAGAATTAAGTCAAACTATATCAAATATATAAGCATCAAAAGCAAAGGCATAGCGAGTAAATTCTGTATTATATTATTTGTATTAAAAAGGAGAGGATTATGAGAACAATAACCATGTATAACAAAGACAACTTAAAACAAGCGGAGGCGGTATACGATAAACTTTATTCTATAACCAGAAAGTTAAAGTGGGAGATTAACAAACTAAAAGAACAGTCTTTCTCTTTAACTCTAAAAGAAGAGTCAGGTAAATGTGTTAAAGACGCTTATTTAACTTTATTAGATAAGACGAAAACAGAACTGAATGACTCTATCTGTAAAATTGGATTTGTTGATAATGATGTTTATCTTTTTATTGACTGGTTTCTAAATAAACATTGTGCTGTGAATACCAGAGATGGTGCTGCTCCTGATGGAACACATTTTATCTTTTATGATTATATCGATCTTGAGATACAAAACTTCAACAGCATAGTATCAGAGATTAAAGATAACGCCCTTAATAAGTTGTTTAGCTTACATCATTTAGATAAAGAAGAAGGAAAAATCATTACAGAGCCTTGGGAGCTAGAATATATAACAGAACAATCAATCAAAGTGTTTAAAGAGTTGTGTTTCAAACATAATGTAAGCAATACACAAAAGTATTTAACCTATGCTATGTGTAACAATGAGATTGATGAGTGTTTTGATTTTACGAAGCTTTTAAATGAGCTATGGCGGTAAGCATTTAATCTGATTTAATTTTGTTTTCATGGAGAGGGGATAACAAAAAGAAAGGTGTATGTTCTTACTGTCAATACAACATATCACAAAAATATTTCATCTTATATTATAAGGTGAGGTTGATATCAAAGTTCATGTTTTCCACTAGACGAAAGATGTCATGTTGCTGGAAGAGGTATAATGAATTCATGACACATAGAACAGTGAAGTAGCAGTAATCAAGTATGGAAAAGTAGGGCATTATGGCTTCTTCATTCTGTTATTGGTGTTTTAGTTCATCTTCGTGAAACACAGGCTGTAAACATCGATTGTAGGCTTATACATGCACAGTTTACGGTCATATCTTAAAATCAACGTAAATACTAAAGCTCTTAAACCAGCGTCTTAAAATCGCATACAGAGCGTTTTAAAGTATATATGATAAAACAACGCATAGAAAATAAAAGAGTTGTATTATTATCTTGTCTCCTCATCTTTAATTAAACAAGGTTGTTTTATTTGACAAATGAAATGTGGTGTTGTAAATAAAATGAAGATACAAAAAAAGCCAACTTTCAAAGTTGACTTTTTAAGGACTAAAAAAGTTTTGCCGACTTTTGAAGCCTTGTAATCAGTTAAACGGAACGTGATTACAAATATAATAAAGTATTAAATAATCTTTTCATATTTGTCAAATCTAAATCTCAACTTTTTACAAGCCTTTCAAATACCATTTCCAAAAACATTTTAGTTCTCGAAAGCAATAACGTTAAAACCTGCTGTATCAGGTATAAGAATACGAAGGTCCCTCAAGTGATGGTGAATCTTATAGTTATTGCGACAACGGTTAACCGGGAGCGATGTTGTCAGCCTGAATCGCCTTACCTAAAATTTATAAAGCATTATAGCTTCTTTAGTAAAACGAGAAGTGCTTAAAGGATCATGGTAAGGTTTGCGCGGGTCGTGGGGGGGAGTATCAGACTGGAAACGGTTTGAATACTTTTTGAGTAATCAAAGCGCAATGAGCATTCATTTTCCTTTCTCCATCTTCTTTAGCGATTTCCATTTTTCGCGCGGGGGGAGGGGGGGGGAATGCTCCAAGAAAAACTAAGTTTTCCTGACGGAAAACTACTACGACTGAAAGTCGCCAGCTAAACCCCCATAACCTAAGCTGATAAAATTCTAGTACTACTAGTACAAAAAAATAATTTTAAAAAAAATCAGTAGGTAGGTGACGTTTTATTAAGGAACTAATCGAAAGTAAGTAGGCTTATAACCTAAAGATAGTGCGTGGATTAATTTGAGTTTTTTGGTTTTTAATTGTATTAAGTAAGAAATATAAATAAAAAGGATAAAAAAGTGAAGAACAAAATTGAGAAAAAAACAAAACAAAAAAAAGGATGGATAAAAGATCTTACTGAGTATGAAAAGTCCATTTTCGTTAACATGCTAAATGAAGCTGCACTGAAGAAAAGAAGATGGGTGACCAAAAAAGAGAGACTTGAGGTCACAAATAGATTTCGTGAAGTTGTCAATGCGCTAAGAGAAGCAAATAGGATTAAAGACAATAAAGACAATAAAGACAATGTTGTATCAGAACAAAAAATAGTAAGTGAAGTAGATGTTATTAAAGTTAAAAAAGAAAGAAAACCAAGAGTTAGAAATATAGAAAACTATGGTCGATTGAGAAAAGTTTCATTATCAGAAAGAAATTTTTTAAATGATGCAGTATCAGAAGCCACGAAAGTAAAAGAGTCGAGGTTGACTGATGAAGAACGAAGAAAAGTGTTGGGTGTGGCGCGTGAGCAAATTCGTTCTCAGCGTAAAGCCAATCAGATTAAAAGTGTAAGACCTAAAGAAAAACATTCTGAAGTGTTTGAGTGGAAAAGACCAGAAACCTTCCGTCGTTAATCGGATATAATAATGGTGAGAAATATATGAAGAAAACCAAAACAAAAAACTTGAAGGAAAGTGAGTTTATAAGACATATAGAAAACAATCCTGTTGTCTCAACGGCTCTATGCGAGAAATATGGAATCTCTACTGAAACAATTGCCTATGCTTTATATGTTCATAGCAATAACTTCTTTCTTAAAAACGACTACGTTCAGGATGACATTCACTATGATATAGTTAAAAACAATTTAATAATAATGAAACCCACGCTTAGACAATACTATAGAAGAACAAGGCAAGTAGATTATAACGGATATACTTTTTTATCAGGCATTAAAGAGTATCAGGACTATTGTATCTTGTTGACGCTTTGCTGCTACCACTGGATAGCTGATGTATTTACTGTCTATAATCATAGTGAACAAAGTCAATTTATCGTTGATATTGCCAATGATCTTCTGAAAAGGAGTGTAGATCATTTTTCAGTAGAGCATGAAAATGTTATCAACTGCTTTAACATTTTAAAAGAAAAGTTCCCATCGTATAAAAAGAAATAATAATCCAATTTTTCAAATATCCTCATTGACTAACATATTTATAAGAAATATATATGTATCATGGAACTATAAGAGGATAGAAAATGAGTGATATTTCAGATAAAGAACAAACCAGAAAGAAACCACGAATAAAAAAGACACTGGAACAGCAATTAGCATCTGCTCAGATGCGTTTAAATCGTTTACAACATAAGTCTAAGAAAGAGTCTAAACAGATAGAAACACGCCAGAAAATAATTTTAGGTGCGGAAGTTGCCAAGGCTCTTGATTGTGATGTTTTTACAGTGGATAAGGATCTTGTTTTAGGTATGCTACTAGAGATACCTCACCTACATCCAGATGATAAAGAAAGATTTAAAAGAAGCGGAATGTTATTTCTGGCTAGTATGAAAGGCCGAAAAACTTAATGGAATATAGAAGTCATTGCATAAATATAAAATGTTTTATGAAATTTAACTTTCATTGAATTAAATTTGACATTATTTCATATTAATTGTATTTTATTTTTATCATCACAGATGAATAACTCCATATTCAAATCTTGTAAGCTGTGGTGGTATTTAATAAAGTCATGGGGGTACCCTCCCGATAAAGAGACCGTGTTCACTCGCGGTCTTTTTATTTTCTGTTAAGTAATCCGCTTATCGGCTACTTTGTATATAATATTGTTTAAGTGGTTGCGTTTATTTTTAAATTTATTATTTTCTTTATATCATTTTATTAAACAATGGAGATATAAAAGAAATGAAAAATACAGTGTTAATTAAAAAAAGAAAAAGTAAAAAAGGTTTCTCACTTTTAGAACTATTACTTGTTCTTGGTATTATCGCAGCGTTAGTGGTAGCAGCATTTATCGTATATCCTAAAGTGCAAGCGTCTCAACGTGCACAGGCTGAAAGTAATAATATAGCAACAATACAGGCTGGTGTAAAAGCACTCTATACATCAGCATCCAGTTTTACCGGATTAACAAACTCTGTGGCTGTTCAGGCGAAAATATTCCCGGATAATATGTTGAGCGGTTCAGGTTCTTCTGCAACACCTATCAATGCATTCAAAGGAAATGTTGTCGTAGAATCAGCCGATACAGGGCCTTCCGCAGCAACAGGCTCTTCATTTACTATCACGTATTCAAATGTGCCAGCAGCAGAATGTACCAAGATTATCACTGCAGCCGCAGGGAATTTCTATACAGCAGGTGTAGGAACTGCAGGTAATGTCAAAGCCGCAGGTGAAGTATTAGATGTTGCTAAAACCGCGACGCAGTGCCAAAGTGGTGGGAATAGTAATACATTGATATTCACGTCCATATAATTGATATATGAAAATAGCTATCATGTTTAAATAATATGATGGCTATTATATAAGAAATATAATTAAGGTGTGAAATGAATAAGCATAATAAAGAAGGGTTCTCTCTGTTAGAGTTATTGCTGGTTTTAGGTATTGTAAGTGCATTGATAATTTCAGCATTTATTATATATCCGAAAGTTCAAACAATGTATCGTGTCGATAAGATAAGCAAAACTATTTTAGGAGCAAAATCGTCGATCCAAGAACTTTATCAAGGTAAAGCATATTATGATAAAGGAATCAGTAATCTTAGAAACATTGCTTTTCCCGCCAATACTTATACTAGTAAAAATAATGGATTGCCACGGAATGATTATGGAGGAACATATAGCATACAAGGTCAATTTTCGATATCTTCAGGAGTTTACAGTGGTTTTAGTATCGACGTAACATATGTTCCATCTGCTGACTGTCAGAAAATTATATCTAATGTGTATACTTCATTTCAAGCTGTTGATGTTAGCGGTACTACCGTGTACCAAGCACATATAAAGTTTGGCAATAGGCAAATTGGATTTGATCGTTCTGTAATTGCCGAAGCATGTAACAAGACAGAAAATGTAACCATTCAATTTTATACTTTATAAAAATAGTTAGAATCTAAATCATTAAAATCATATGTATCTTCATGCGTTTATTGATTTTTATTATTTGATACTTTTAACTTATTATGCTGGAATTCTATTTCCATAGTAAATGGGTAATTTACTGTTTTTTATTACATATCAATGTTCATGTATTGATCTTTCCAAATTCTTCCTTGCCCTGATACTCCGCCAATAGAATATATTAAATCTCTTTGTTTATCTGTTTCTATACCTTCAATTATAATTTCATTGCAATATGAGAAAATTAAATTACATAAAGTAGATAAAGTTAGCTTGTTTTCATTTTGCCAAAACATATCTTTATCAATTTTTACACAGTTAAACTCAAATCTTTTTAGTAGTTTGGAATTTGTATAACCACTACCATAATCATCTAACCAAATAGGGCATAATAAAGAAAGTGCTTCAAGGTCTTTCGTCGTATTTTTTCTGAACTCATGAAAGTATTCATTTATTTCAAGTGCTATGTTCCTACTATTGAACAAATAATCATAAATATATGTATCATTTAAAATGTGATCTGTTAAAAGGTCATCAACATTTATTGAAAAAATGTTATTATTTGTAATTGCCTGAAGTGATGTGTTGATTAATTATAATTGTGCTTAAAAAACATTTGTTTTATCCTGTTCATTCAGTGAACTGAATATGAATGTGTCAGGGATAAATATCGCTGATTGATTAGTTATATTTTTTTGTCAATAATACCCATGAATGCCATTTACCATTTCTTTTTGATGGTTCAAGTGTAAATTGATATAAAAAATCACTCATTTATTTCGATTTCCATATTACCATACATTCCAGAGTTTCTTAAATTTGTCATGGATAATAGAGAATTAAAAATAGTTTAAATCGATCGATTCTGTTTTATTGATAAGTTTTAGCTATTTTAGCTATTTTAGCTATTTTAGCTATTTTAGCTATTTTAGCTATTTTAGCTAT
>OGIT01000447.1_pt1 | contig 19153 bp, 25 predicted proteins | sample 1571881 | NCBI WGS metagenome assembly OGIT01 (sample SAMEA2582101, study PRJEB24529) | metagenome | biome: Human gut stool | place: China | collected 2011 | reverse complement strand
ATCGGGCATTATCTGAACATAAAACACTATCAATAAGTTGGAGTCATTACCCAATAATGCATTGTGCAAGGTAAACTAAAATAGATAACAAAAAGATGGAACCTCGTTAATCATAAAACAATAAAATTAAATATTCTCGCAGTATATGGCAGTCTAAAGCATCAAAGATTTGATCAACATCTTTCATTTTAGACATCTCCTTGCAATGTAAAATATCATGTATCAACAACATCTGGTGCAAATCCATGAGTCGAACTCGACATTCATCTTAGCTCGATTATTATTCCTTCGTACAGTCGATGTAAACAATACAGAAAGAGGATTATTAAGAACCAGTTTACTCAGTGAATCAATAGAGGAAAGGACTAACGTTTCTTTAAAAGAATTGATTTCATCATCTGTTAAACTAAACTCATCATTGACAGATCGTGAGATATAACTGTTTTTAACTTTACTCTTTACGTTGACTTTATTGACAGAATTAACATTCACATATCTTGATTTTAATGTCCATGATGTTGTTTGCGTGAGAACATTCTCAGCATTAAGGAATTTTTTTAACGGAATCCTTGGTTTCTTTTTCGAGTCCGAATTTACAATATCATGCATATAGACCATTTCATGAATCTGCGAAAATTCAATGTCCATTGTATACCTCACATTTTTACCGTGACTCGATGTTACTGTTCAATAATCACCTTCCATCAATACTAAAATTAATACCCCTAATGTGCCGATAACAAATATAGTCATTCTACGTAACGTCTCCATAAGGTGATAACCTTGATCAAATGAATTTCGAATATAATAAAGGAAATCTTTTGAGATGTTTATCACGAATAAAGCTATTTATGTTACCAATATCATTTCGAGTGCGCACACTATCTATCTGTTTTTTCGAGATATAAAAAACAACGTGTAAGTTATGTAAATTGCCGATGCTACTTAGTAACATTATGGTAAAAAAAGTAAAAATGAGCGATTTTTGATAGAATAAAGCATGAGAAAAGGTGATATTTGACATTATCAGAAGCTGCGAATTCGGATTTTGCTCTAATCAAATGAGAGAAATGTAAAATGAAGCCACGAAATATTAATAATAGCCTACCACTGCAACCATTAGTTCCTGATCAGGAGAACAAAAATAAGAAAAATGAAGAGAAATCCGTTAATCCAGTTAAAATCACAATGGGGTCTGGTTTAAATTATATTGAACAAGAATCTCTTGGAGGAAAATATCTAACACATGATTTGTCAATAAAGATAGCGGATATTTCTGAAGAGATAATTCAGCAAGCAATATTATCTGCTATGAGCATATATAAATTTTCGATAACAGATGATTTAATGAGTATGGCTGTAAATGAACTCATAAAACTGACCAAAATAGAGAATAATGTAGACCTGAATAAATTCACTACTATATGCACAGACGTTCTATCCCCCCGCGTCACCAGACATAATAAAGAAAAAAACAAACGACATTCTACCCTTCTCAAAAATCCCCTTTTTAATTTTCATTGAAAAAATGGCAATTGATACTATGAATCCAGGTCATACACATTAAGGCATTTATGTAATGTCGTAATTAAGATAACTAATAAGGTGAATATTAGTAAAACAACTAATGATGTTATTAGTTTGTAGTGAACAGTACTTTTACCAATAATGAAAAATATACCATAAGCAATGCAAGCTTAAAACTCATAATTTAAAAAAGATAAATATAAAAATATCAATGAGTCAATCAATAATAATTTGGCATCACGAGACACATCACAGAGGAATATTATGAGCACAGAAACAATTGAAATATTCAATAATAGTGATGAATGGGCAAATCAACTAAAACACGCATTATCGAAAGGAGAAAATCTGGCATTACTACATGGTTTAACTCCTGATATCCTTGATAGAATATATGCATATGCATTCGACTACCATGAAAAGGGTAATATAACGGACGCAGAAATTTATTATAAATTCTTGTGCATTTATGCGTTCGAAAATCATGAGTATCTAAAAGATTTTGCATCAGTATGTCAGCCCAAAAAGAAATATCAACAAGCATATGACCTTTACAAACTAAGTTACAATTACTTCCCGTATGATGACTATTCAGTTATTTATCGTATGGGTCAATGTCAGATTGGGGCTAAAAATATCGATAACGCAATGCAATGTTTCTATCACATTATTAACAATTGTGAGGATGATAGTGTTAAGAGTAAAGCGCAGGCATATATTGAACTCTTAAACGATAATTCAGAAGATAATGGCTAAGCATTACAATCATTTGGTTAAATTTGCTGGTTATAGTGCAGTTAACCACTATAACCAGCACCTCTTATGTTTTCTTAAATCAGCATCTTAAAACAGTTAAGAGCATACTATAAATCATTATTTTTGAATGCGCTAGAGAACAATCTACTTTATCAAAATTGAATAAGGCTATTTCAGATTACATCACTGAATTCCTAAGATAAATTAGTGAACACAACCATAGATATGTCGAATGTAATTTCCTGTAGCGTTAATGACACATAAATATGAATAGCCATAATTTCTATTGCTTAAGCAGGATGCAAGAAACCAATTTTTTCATAGAGGTTAACTAATGGACTTAGAAAATAAATTCTCATATCATTTTCTTGAGGGATTAACGCTCACGGAAGATGGAATTCTTACTCAAGGAAATGAGCAAGTTTATATTCCACAGAAAGAGTTAGGTGTATTAATAGTATTACTTGAATCCGCTGGTCATGTTGTACTGAAAGATATGATCATCGAATCAGTATGGAAAAATATTATTGTTAGTGACGAGTCCCTGACAAGATGTATCTATTCTTTGCGCTGCATTTTTGAAAAAATTGGCTATGATCGTTGCATAGAAACAATCTACCGGAAAGGTTATCGTTTCAGCGGGCAGGTTTTCAAAACTAAAATTAATGAAGATAATACTTCAGACTATTCCATAGCTATATTCCCTTTCACTACTTCATTGAATACACTGGATCCATTAATACTTAATCAGGAATTAGTGCAAATCATTTCAAATAAAAAAATCGATGGTCTCTATACCTATCCGATGGCTGCGACAAATTTTTGTAATGATCACATATCTCAAAATTCATTCTTGAGCAGATTCAAGCCAGATTATTTCGTTACAGGAAGAATAAACCAGAATAATGCAGTGAACACTTTATACATTGAGTTGATCGACGCTAAAAACCTTTTCCTCATCGCCAGTAATCATCTCCCTGTTGATGAACTACATAATACATCACAATTTATTATAGATAATATCCTTCAAACGGTACATAAACCAGAACGATCTGTAAGATTAGCTAAGCAGGACCAAGGATATAAGAATCATTATTTATCAGATGAAATGTTAGCCGGAAAGAAAGAACTTTACGACTTCACCCCTGAAAGCATTTACAGGGCCATGACTATATTTGATAGATTACAAAATAAAAGTGATATACAGACGCTAAAAACAGAATGTTATTGCCTTCTAGCGGAATGCCATATGTCTTTGGCACTTCATGGAAAAAGTGAACTTGAACTTGCTGCTCAAAAAGCATTAGAGCTTTTAGATTATGTATCAGACATAACCACTGTCGATGGAAAAATTTTAGCTATTATGGGACTGATAACTGGTCTGTCTGGACAAGCAAAAGTATCTCATATCTTATTTGAACAGGCTAAGATACACTCAACTGATATAGCCTCTCTCTACTACTATAGGGCACTAGTCCACTTTCATAATGAAAAAATTGAAGAGGCAAGGATTTGTATAGACAAATCACTACAACTCGAACCCAGAAGACGAAAAGCAGTTGTGATAAAAGAATGTGTAGATATGTATGTGCCTAACCCGCTCAAAAACAACATTAAACTCTACTATAAAGAAACTGAGAGTGAAAGCCATCGAGTTATAATTGACAACATTTTGAAATTAAAGCAGCTGACGAGAATTTGTATGCGATAAATTTTTATTGACGCAATTTTATTATTTAGATGTATGCAACTTGTTATTTAAACAACAGAGATAAAAATATCTAAGATATTCACCTTATTGCAAGGTATTTAAAATGCTCTAGAGTTAAAAGTATGATGTAAAGACCATTGGCCTGGACAATTAAAAAAGGGAGCTTTATGACTAATCCAATCGGTATCAATAATTTATCTCAAAGTTCAAATATAGCGAATGCAACGGGTGATGAAGTCGTATCATTAGATAAACACATCAACACCAGTGCTACTGATACAGATCAAATACAAGCATTTATAGTTTCAACATGGATGGCGTCTTTTCAAAATGATATGTATTCAGAAGATAATCCTATCTCACCTTACTATAAAATTGAATGGTAGACGATTGACCAAATAAATCATAACGAGATACTTTTATAATAGTATCTCGTTCCTTTCATTCAATCCTCACACATGAAAAAATATGCACTCACCAAAAGTTAAATTCTTAACCATCTTCACGTTTTGTATATTTATTACAAACAGTCTTTCGCCAGCAACTCTTGCTCTAATGAAGCAGGAACAATGTTCAGAATCGAACCAAATTTAATTAAAGCTATCGCTCTTGTTGAAAGCAATCTAAAAAAGGATAGCATAGGCAAGAACAGAGATAAGAATAACAATATAAAGAGTTTAGATTATGGGTTAATGCAGATAAACCAGATGCATATTCCCCTGTTAAAAAAACGTGGAATAATAAAAGATGAACGAGATTTGTTAGATAACCCTTGTCTGAACATTAAAATAGGAACCGAGATTTTATATAACCATTTTTCACGTTGTGGAGTAACGTGGCAATGCCTGGGGACTTATAATGCGGGTTTTGCAATGGATAACCAAAAAAAGAGACAGCAATATGCCCCAAAATATATATTGTATATACCAGGCTTAATGAACTAGACAATCGTAAGGCTTCAGCAAAATGAGCCTAAAGCCTCTTTTTTTTATATAGTGCAAACACCCATACGTAAAGCTGTTTTGATCAACTCGATACCACTGTGAACATCTAATTTCTTCATGATATTGAGTCTATGAGTTTCGACTGTTTTCCTGCTTAACTGCAAGAAATTAGCGATTTCTTTGTTTGTTTTACCATCAGCTATGAGTTGTAATATTTCTGACTCACGATTTGTAAGTTGATTATCAGAGGAATACCTGGAAGATATTTTTTCACAATCCATATGTACACTATCAAAATAAGTGTAACCATTACTAATCGAATCAATAGCACGATTTAGTTTCGCCGGGTGACTGGTTTTCCATACGCATCCTTTCGCACCTGCTTCAAGCAATTTTATTGAATCAATATACGGCATCTTTGCTACAAATGTAATAATATGAGCATCTATCTTATGCGATTTAACCCATTTTACGAGTTCGGACCCCATCATTCCACCTGCAAATTCTCCTAAAATAAATATTTGGGCTGTAGATTTGTTACACTCCGCTATAGCTTTCTTCAGATCTTTATAGCCCCCAACAACCTCATATAAATCAGGATAATGTCCGAGAAATCCAATTATCCCATCAATCATAAACGGCTGCTGATCTGAAACTACAATTTTAATTTTTCCCATATATTCATCCTGAGTGTAAATGCTTTAACGTATTCATTTATAATCATCCCTTCCATTATTATAAGCAAAATCCAAAGAATACATTGATGAAATAATAATGAAATATTATTAAAAATAAAATTTTTGCGTAAAAAAATACCACAGGCATTAAAAAATAATGAGATGATTAAAATATTACAATTAGATTATATTCAAATCATTAAACCTGAGCCAGTGAGCTATAAGTCCTCAGGGCTTGCCAAAACAGAATTATTCATATCCAAAGAATGTGTTTCAAACATTTTTTCAACTAAATAATGTCTGGCTTGTTCGCAGATTTCGTTAACCTTGTCAGGGGAGAAACAATGATTATTAATTAAATATTGCTCACAATTATCCACAAATTCCTGCGGACTAAATTCAGCAATAAATTGATCGGTAAAAAACACAAAACGCTTATCATCATGAAATGTAATATGGACATTCCATATTGATTTGTCGACAAAATATGACTCTACTTCAAGATACTTATCTTTGAAACTGGTAGGTATATAGAGATTTACAGGACCTGATATTGCCGGTAATTTTTTTCTCCAACTTTCAAAAATTTTGATAAAAACATCAACTTCCTCTGAGGATTTTAACAATATACTCTTCAGATCGTTTATCATGTTTATTCTTTTTTTTCTAGTTCTGAGCTCAACAAGCTTATCAAGGGTATAAAATTATCCATCACATCAATAATGCCTTTTGTATAGCCATCATAATAACCTTGAATAAATTTTTCTTCTCTCTTTACCTCAATGCTCTGAATTTTTGCGTTGGTTTCAATAAGGATATTTTCTTTAAGAGAAACTATTTCTTTCAATCCATCAGAAATTTTTTTAATCACAACACCATTTGCAGGAGATTTTATCAAGCTCATCTCTATTTTTTTTCGCATAAAATGTATTTCTCTCTAAAAGAGTTGATGCAAGTGGTAACGGCAATTGTATGTGATCAACAAAATCAGGAAATAATAAATTAAATCGTTGCTGCATTGCCAATGGTTGTTGCCTTATATAGGGTAACAACGTTGAAAAACCACATGTGATGATATTGTGATAGTTAGCGATGCCGGGTTTGTATCGTGCCTTTTCATTTATTTCCACCGGTATAGCTGATAAATAATCCCTTAGCACAGCAGGAACCTTATAAAAAAATCCGCGTTCTGCAAACCTTTCTCGATAAAAGTGATAACCACTGAATAAACAGATCAATGGAAATAAATTCCAATTGTTTATGTATTAAATAAGTGAACTATTCAGATTAAAATGTTCAACTGAAAGATTGTACTGCAGAACAATCATTTCATTGGTAATAGATCTAAGCACCGGATTGTTAATAGGTGTATTATTCAAGCTTACTCGTTGAGGATGAATACAACTAATTGGATCATATATAATCTTTCTTAGGGCAAGATTCATAACGCTCTCATATGTCTACTTAATTTTCAACCTGACTAAATTAGTTAGAATGGCCCTATACTTCCATAACAGCCAGCAAGTCGCTACGGATATTAATGCAAGTAAGATAGAAACCGGCATAGCCTTATCATAAGCAAAAACAAGTTCGCTAATTTCATATGTTGGTGCTTGCTCAATAATGTCTCTTCGTTTTGACAATACAACAGAAATATTTTCATATTGTACGCTTGCAAAACTATTAACAATAAATCTCTTGATGTCATTTATTTTTATTTCTGGGTTGATATCTTTTTCATATACTGCAAGTACAGAAATATGAATTGGTAAAGCAGTTTTACCACTATCGCCATTATCAACATCGTAACTAACATGTACTCTCGAAGAAATAATGCCATCCATAATTTTGAGAGATTGCTCTAACCACTGCTCAATAGCAGAATATAGCCTTGCTTTTTCCGCTCGTGGAGATGAAACGAGTGCATCTGCAGGGAACATCTGCGATATTTGAATATCAGGCTTACCCGGGAGATTGTAGATTTTTAGCCAATCCACCGCAGAAGCAAAATCCGTTGGTTCAACATAGATTGAGAATCCAGTTTTGCCTTGATCCTTCTTTTCAGCATTAATATTATGTCTTTGTAAAACAGCAAGGACATCATTAGCTTGCTGTTGATCAAGATGGTTCAATAATTCCTGCTGCTTGCAGCCGCACAACAGCAGGATAAACAATAATAATGATATATATTTCATGAGCGGGTCAACGTCTCAACTGCAGCGACAATCTTTCTTGCTAATGTTCCCACCAATGAAACCTCGACATTATAATTAAGCACATGATCCTGCAAGACTAATAATTTTTCAGGAGTTAACCCCTTTTTATCAGACCTTAATGCTTGTAACGCATTTTGCTGCCAATTTTCAGTTTGTACAGCATAGTTGGCAAAAGCGGAGATCTTTTTATCATCCGGGTTGTCAAGATTGAGAACCCGGTCATTTAAATCAATCACTTTCGCTTGCTGTATTTCATGAGCAGTTGATTGCTCAGCTCTATCAATAGGTGGCATATTGCTTACTGACATAATAAAATCCTTATCCAGTTTAGCGGAAGTTTTGTATGATTGCTGAATCAAGATCTTTATACGCTTTTACAACGTTAGATTGCGCATTTCGATATAATGTATACTCAGCTAATGCACTTTGATATTCGGCAAGAAATTTCGGGTCGGAGGGATTGGTTGCTAAAACCTCCAACGCTTTTTCAACTTGCTGGTTCAGATCATCAACGCCCTGATCAAATTGTTTGCTGATATCCATAATATAACCATTCCAATCTGCTATAAGTCCTCCTCAATTATTCCTGAAACGTCCAGTTGCTACCTTGAGACTTCTCGAATCGGTTATCTCCGTAGCTAAATGAACTATTATTTGTGTCCTGATTTTTCAAATTCACATTAAATCTTACATATTGTTTACCCCATTGTTTATAATATTCGTCAACATAGTTATTAATTTTATTTAATTCACTGTCACTTAACGTACCAATGATATTGAAATACACATTGTTAGCTGTTTTATATTTTTCATAAGAAAGACCTATCGCTGACAATGTTTCAATAGCCTGACTTTCCAATACATTATCATCTAATACCGCAATACTTATATTGCTGGCATATGGCATAGTTTGTAGTAACCCTTTAATAAGATTGTCGATTAGTTGCTGTGTGATAGCATTCCGTTGCTTACTCACGGTCAGTCTGGGATTACTGGCATCTAATAGCTGAAGTTTAAAATATTGTAAATCAGGGAAATTATCAGCAAGCCATGAAAAAATTCGTATCGATTCATCATCAGGATTTATCACCCGTACTGGCTTTCCAGGTTGATTTTTTTCCAGTGCTTGTTTGACCCAGACTGCTTCATCCAAACTATTGGTATTGATATAGATAACATGATCTCTACCATATAAAATTTCATAATTCCTGTTTTTGTTTACAAGAATTTTATCGATATGTCTCAGCTGCGGATCATTACTGGCATTAACAATATAAAAAGCAAAGAAAATGATAGCAAAAAGAAAAAAAAGCATTACATACTTAAACAGCTTACTGCTAAAGAAATGTTGTTTTGTAGAAATAATGTTATTTTCAATAATGCCTGGCAATGAATACTGCCAAACTTCATTTTTTTCTTTTACAGCAAATTTGAGACCTAAAACTTCTACTTGCTGATTGAATGTTAACGTTCTATCTTCAGGTTCTTGTGCTGTTAATTCTCTGATTGTTACTACTATATCAGGGTCGGTAGTAATTATTATCTCAAAACTACCTGTAAGCTCGCCATAAGGAACGACTATTGTGTTTTCTGGTAACTCAGAAAAAGCATCACTTCTTCCTAACGAAACATCATTACCAATGATAACAAGTAGACGCCCATTAAGTATTTCATACTCGCATCCATTCAATGGTCCGCTCAACAAACGAATGGCATAAGATTCCAATAAGTCTTGTGATAAGAATTTATCATTATTTTCCATGAATACCCCCCGCTAATTCCATAAGCTCTAGTTTAGAGTAGTGTAACAAGACGGAAATTTCATGACCAAAATATGATGATACAGAATAAAAAATTATAATTTCGAGGACTATTTTAAATGCCTCTATGCATAACTTTATTTACAATTTAAGGTATAAACCCTATTCCCTCAATGTTAAGCAAATATAACAATTACTCTTATTTTAACTTTTACACGTAATATTTACCCTAAATGATTTTAGAGTACAGGTTGGCATATGCAAGTCTTTTCCAGTGATGTCTACTTCACTGTAGGCACTAATGCATTATTAGCATCCCAAAAAGAATATTACAGCGATTTAGTTGCGTTGGTTGATCTTGGGCATTCGTTCGTTGTTATTGATGAGTATCAACATCGAAATCTCAAACCAAATACAGAACCTGTAAACATCCTTTTAAGCAACAATTTCATCAGGATCAATAAGAATATTAGATTATCTGATTTAACGCATTTCCTGATTTCGAATCTTCATACACAAAATGTGTATCCCACACAAGAACCACTTACCCATGATGATATAGATATCCTGCGGTTATGTGTTTCTTACTCGTTAAAACAAATAGCCATTATTAAAGGAATTGATTATAAAACAGTATCATATCACAAAATAAGAGCCCTAAATAAACTTAACATAAAAGGTACTGTTGAGTTGTTTATAGCACTCTGTGAATGGGATAAACATTATTTTAAACTCCAATCTTGCGTAAGAGAAAGTTGATATGTCATTAGTAGGATATAATAGTAAAATCATAATAACCATCGCGCTGATATCGTTGCTCTCTGCATGCACCAGAGAAAATTCATTAAAGGAGAATCAAAATAAAAGAAGTGGCGAATCCCAAGCGATAGTAGATGCAAGACAGTTCTTTAGCGAACACCCGGAATATATATCTTCAGCAGAACTGGAGCAAAAGCTATATCGCGAATTTGCACAGGTTACTACAGTTCCAGCTTATAAAGAGATGAGTATGTATCAATTGCTTGTCATTTCATAAGATCGTTTAACTCATTAAATAATGAATCTACACGGTTTTTGCGTGTAGATTCTTATAAATTTCTGACTACGACAGATGTTTAATTTTTTAAATTATCGTCTTTATTCTCGATTTCTTTCTCTTCACCTTCAATGAATTTATCTTCTGAAGAGAGCTGTTCATCTGGAACAGGTTGTCCAGCATTCTCCACATCTTCAAGCCACAGCAGAAGACGTAATATTTCATCTATATTTTCGAAGCTAACATAATCGTAGCGACGATGGGTAGCATAAATTTTTCGTGCTAATTTTTTATCTGTGATAATTGGTATTCCGATTTCCTTTGCATATTTCCTTACGGCTAAGGCTACCTCATTAGTTTCTCTTACAGAAATCAATGGAATAGGTGAAAGATGTGGCTTAAAGTATATCCCTATTGCAATGTGAGTAGGGTTGGCAATCATCAAACGACTATTACTGACATCAGACTTCAATTGCTCAGAAAGAATTTCCTGATGCGCTCTCTGCGTTTAGACTTAATTTCTGGATTTCCTTCTTGCTCCTTGTATTCTCTTTTAACTTCTTGTTTATCCATTTTCATATCTTTCATAAATAAAAAATATTCAGCGATAAAATCAAAAATTAAGACAATTATCATACTGCCGAGACAATACAGTATAAGAAGGAATAGCATCTCTCCCCAATCTGATAATAAAGATATGATATCTCCATCAAGAGTTTTAAAAAGCAGTGATTTATGATTACTCCAAAATACTTTGTTCGCCAATGCAAAAAAAATAATATAAAGAATTGCTTTAACAAATTCTTTTACGGTTTTTAAGCCAAATATACGCTTTAAGCCATTTACTGGATTCAATGAATCAAACTTAAATTTAACAGCTTCAGTTGCTAATTGCATTTTACTTTGAAACCAGGAGACAAGTATTGTTGTGAACATGCAAACCAGCAAAAAAGGAATGATCGTTTTCAACCAACCAACCCCCATAGCTTTAAAATAGTCCCAAATATCTGGTTTAGCGTTATGATCAAGGATGTATTCAAGAATCGACATAATGTGATGCACATCAAAAACATATCCGAGATATAAAGTACCCACAAGCATTATTACAGAGATGGTTAAGTCTCTACTTTTTAGAATTTGCCCTTTTTTAGAAGCATCCTGGAGTTTCTTTGTGTTGGCTTTTCAGTTTTATTGGCCATGAAACACTCTATTTCTCAATGTATAGTTGCAATTGTTCTGGGAAAAAGGATAACGGCATTACTCGTTCAGCCAGTATTGGGCCAAAATAAATAATTAATATTAAAAATGCCAGCGCACTTTTGACAGTCAGTGAAATGGCAAAAGCATTTAGTTGTGAAGCATAACGTGCCAGCAATCCCAGGACAGCCTCACCGCCCAGCATAACGGCAATCACGGGACTTGCGTAAACGATAGTATGAGTCATTATGTTATTAATATATGAGAATAAAGGCTCTAATTTAGGAAAATTAAAATTGCCTGAAGGCCATAAATTATAACTTTGCCAAAGAGTTTCCAGAATAAAGTTCAATCCACCGTTAGTAAGATAAACCGCTGCAGAGAATAGGTTAAATAATCTTGCTAATTCCGAAGTATCGACACCTGTAGCAGGATCCAAAGTACTACTTAACGTTGCACCACGTTGGTTATCGATAAAACTACCTATAGCAAGGAAAATCCAAAACGGGGATGATAATAAGCAAGCAATGAACAGCCCTATGATAATTTCTCTGGCAGCAAACAAAGCGATATCGATTTCATTTAAGGTCGATAATTCATAGTGGTAATGCTGAACTAATGCACATGATACCACTATTATTATTGGATGACGGACTACTGTTGGTATATTCCCACTGGCGAAAAATGGTAACAAATAGAAAGTTGGTGCCAATCGGCAAAAACCGAGCGCTGTAGCAGCCAGCAGACTATGCAACTGATAGAGTATCGCCTCCCCCATCCTATCCTCTCGCGAATGCTAAATTCAGCATTTCGATACCAAACGAATATAATTTTTCACCATACCATCCGCTCATTAAAAAAAAGCAAATACTTACGCATAATAATTTGACGCCAAATGGCAACGTCTGTTCTTGTAACTGTGTTACCGTTTGAAAAAGCCCTACCAATAAACCAACAAATGTCGCAACTGCAATAGGTCCTGCAGACATAACTAAAATCAGATACAGCGCCCTATTCCCCGCAAAAACAATATCGTCCATATTTTTTTCTCAGGGATTAATGGATAGGTCAAAATATTGTAAAATGAGTCCTTTTGATAACATTGTCCAACCGTCCATCGCGACAAACAAAATTAATTTTATCGGTGTAGATATGGTTACCGGACTCATCATCATCATACCTAACGTTAACAGAACGCTGGATATAACCAGATCCACTACAACAAAGGGTAAATAGATATAAAAACCTATAATAAATGCACTTTTTATCTCACTCAACGCATATGCCGGGAGTAACGAGAAAATTGAAATATTATCATCATCGAATATCTCTTCATTGTCTTCAGAGCTATTCACCTTCTGAATCTTTTCAAAAAAGTTAACCAACTCCGGTTCGGAATATTTTATCAAATATGATTTATAACCACTCATGCCTGTCTCAACAAAATTAACAACCGACGCTACATTATTGAATGAAAGATTCTCATTCTGACTGTTATAATATATTTCCTTCCCAACCGGCATCATTACAAACATTGACAATAGCAAAGCAACCCCATTAAGTGTCATATTTGATGGCACTTGCTGAAGCCCCAGCGCGTTTCGGACAATAACAAAAACAATCGAGAATTTAATAAAATATGTCCCGGATGCTATTATAAACGGCAATAGTGTAAATAATGATAGTATAGCTATCAGCGAAATGCTATTTGACATTATTATGCCCTGATAACCAAGAATGAATCTCTACGCCCAATTTATCATCCACTTCAACAAGTTCTCCATAGCCAGTTAGCGCGCCATTTACACGTATTTCTATATTTTTCTCAGATTCAGAAAGCAGAGATATTATTCTTTTTGCACAGAGTTCGTCTATTTCATATAGATTCATTATTTTCTTACCAAGAACAAACTCAATTTTTACAGGCAAGTCTTCAAAACTATTAATCATCTGATCGTCATTTTCATCATAAATCTCACTCTCGTTTTTTTTGATATCAAAATCATCTGTTTCAAAATCTTCCTCGTACTCAAAATGATCAGCCATTTTTAACTCCTCTGGATAAATTAAATCAAAAATTTTTGTATTATAAATAACCGCATAAGCCAAATTATTTGAGATTAATAAAACATCACCAACTTCAATATCAACAAGACTTCTGTAACATGTTTTACTAAATCCAATTACAAAATGAATGGAGCAATATAACGATTTTTTGTCTAACGCTGGAGCGTTTCCGTATTGGCAGACTGTGACTTTATCTAACCAAAGATTCAATTCCCCTGTCCATATTCTTATTAGTGGTTGAGCAGGGCTCAATACTCCATCAAATACTTTACCTACGCGCAAACGATTATATTTTAGTTCAGGATGCTTTAGATTTAACGGGGAACTGGATAAACTGAGCCATTCCCCTATTAACCTTTCCGTTTCTGGCATTAAAGCCATCCCAGCGAGCTCAGATGAAATTAAGGGAAATATTTCTCCAAGCAATACCCATCCAGACCAGCTGCCACTCTCTTCTGCTATCGGTAGCCATTTAGCACTAAATTCGGGCATTAATAATGCAACATCTTCGCCATTTTCTTTCCAATTTTGAAAAGTGGTTTCAAACGTATGAGTGTTTCGATTTACTTTCCTCAGACCGAACATTAACTTTCATCCTTCTGATCGTTTTCGAATTTGCTTTCATTTTCTTGCTCCTCATAAGGCTGATGTCGTTGTCCTTGTCGTTCATCTTGCTCAGTCAATACCCAACGTTGTGCTGTAACTCATTATGAAAACTATTTAATTCCCTCATCATTGATAAGATTGGACATCTCTTTCAACATGAGAGTCATTGAAGCTTTCGACCAATTTAGCGGAATGATAGGGCTTGGCGCTTCATGCAAAGTTCCCGACTTGTGGATATAGTTATAGCTTTCGGGAAGTGCCATTTCTGGTACGCTCCTGCCATTTGCACCAATCATATTCTCGCCTGTTATTTGGGCCAATGATCTATTCATAAATTGCACTGAGTCATTCAAATACTCTTCTTTTCTTGATTCTTTATAAACAATTGCTGCTGATTTTGCATACCATGAGTCAAAAAACCATTCTGCTTCTGTTGATGGAATGAAGCTCTTTTCTCTTTTCACATGTGAATTTTGATCGGTATCGGTTTTAATATCATTGAACCAAAAATTTGCCGACTGATAATTATCCTTCTCGTATCTTTTTATACCATACGGACCTGCTAGTTTTTTAACTATTTTTAGAACCTGCTCTTTTCTTCTGGTGTTTATCTTTGCAAGATTTGCAGGATAAATAACATTAAGTAAAGCCGCATCGGCTTCTCTGTAATGTTTATCTTTTTCCAGATAACCTGGGGATTCTCCCCCTAAATCAAGCTGTAACGTTATTCTTTCATAACCTTTATCTATGAGGTGGTTCAACCTCGTTGTTGAAAGAGGTTCATCCAGTTCATTGGCTTTAGCTTCGCGTAGTAAATCAGAGACAAAAACAGAGTCTTTCTTCGAGAGTAAGTTCGACAAACGTTCCAGTCCAGAGGTCACCAGTGCAACGGAAGATGTGTTTAATCGGGCATCTTCTTCCCATGCTCCGGAATCTTCCATAACATAGAAATTGGCTTTATCCAGATAAGCAATCAGCAGCGCAACCGATTTTAATCGGTCACCTTTTTGCCAATCTTCAGCGTTAATTGTACCAGTGTCGATTGCTTGTATAAGGAGATCAAGATAAAGACCTAACGCATCATTTTGTTTATGGTTCCACAGCTGCGGCTTGCCTTCTTCCTGCACATCTGCCATCACGGGGGAGTTGCTGTCAAATCGGATATGCACAGCATTCATTTGCCCGGGAACTCCATCCAGTCGTTTGGGGTTGCTAATGACGTCCTGCATCCGCTTAATCTGGTCGGGCGTAGACATATAATCCCACAGGGTGAGCAGAACCTTTTTTGCGGCTACACTATTTCCCTGATCTGATACTAATGCCATATAGCCCCATAAACTATCCCTCAGCCAGACAGCATCATAGTGGGTTTCTGCCGCTGTTTTGTCATCTTCGAAAGTAGAAGCAAGAATAAATGTTCCCCAGGGTTTCTCCGTCAACGTTAACTTTCGTGTGTTTTCTGTTAATGTTAACAACCCTTGAATTTCGTCTTTGGTATAGTGGCTCTTTATTTCATTTTTTAATTTGGCTGAGTGAATCAGAAGACGATAATTAGGGTACTTATCTGGATTTAACGATAAATAACTTTTATCTGTTGCTGCCCCCGTGGAATTAAGAATGTTAAATACAGATTCACTCGTCACTTCTGCCCCTGTCGCCTGGCATGTGCCGCACGAAAATATACCAGCGAGCAGAAGAGTTAATGCAGATTTCCCTTTCATAAAATATTCCATCAATCGTTTGTTAAAAGCGTAGATAACCACTTATTTAACAACTTGAAAATAAGGTGTTTTACCTGGGTTGTTACAAAAGGATTGCATTGCGTAAACGCTTTTTATTTACAACAAAATGGGGAAATATTACGGCGATTGCGAAAAGTCTGAAGCGATTGAATTAAGATAATATAGAAAATCAGATACAGCAAAAATGGCAGATTGATGAGGTGAAGATAAATTGGAGCGGGCGAAGGGAGCCGAGGACAACTAGCTAACTTCTTGTTTCTTAAAGATTGATGAATCCAGTGGTTACAGTGATGGTTACACATGGAGAGGCTGAAGGTCAAGACTTGAAGTACGTAACATTCCCACAAAAGGAATAGAACACAGTCACGGACTACCCGGCCCTTTGGTCTGACTGAGAGTCGGGCTACGGGGTAAATCGTCAGGCTTATTGTATTAGATGGTCTCTCACATTTTTCAGTCAAAAACTCATCGTACTTTAGGCCAGACCATCAGCACGACTATCAGAGCCAGCTTTAGCAGGAAGACCACGAGATAGACTTTGTGTAGGTCCATTAGGTCCTCCTCTTTCTGCACCCATGAACTAGATTACTAGTACAAAATAAAGGCCAGACATCCAGTTACGGAAGTCTGACCAATAAGTCGTTATTGTTAGTTAGCTTGTCTTAGTAAAGCTCAGGCGTTTGACTACAGGCAGGACAGCAGCAGCGCTGCCAGTCCCCATCTTAACAGTCGTTGCAGCCTCAGCGACCACGAAGACCTTACCGAGAATCTCAAGGTCGTGAGACTGGGTGTTGCCATCTCTGGATAAGACCACAGTAATATTTTCGCCATCGTGACGGAAGCAACCGAAGCTCAGAGCCGTGAAGCGTTTAGCCAGCATGAATACACCCTTGTCTTCACCGTTGTAATACGCGATGTCTGTTCCCAGCATATCGACGATAGCGTCTTCACCGGAGAAGCCTTGCTTAGCAGCCAGACGGGACAGTGCTTTCAGTTGGCTCTCATGAGCGATAATACCGTAGTCAGACACCTCAGAACCGAAAGAAGACTCTGTGTTCTCATACAGAGCGTCCATGATAGCGTCTGCCTTAGCGGTCAGGCTACCAGTCAGGACAGGAAGCTCTACGGTCTTCAGCAGCTTAGAGGATTCCAGAACGTCGACCATGCGAGCGTTGATGGTACGGACCACATTCTCACAGATGTTCATAGCGTCCTGCTGAAGTGTGCCCTGAGTGAATCCGGTGGATGACTTGGCGTCCCAGAGCTTGGTCTGCTCAGAGATGAGAATAGCCTGCTCGATTGGTTCGACCACGATTTCTTGTCCAGACGGAACGGTCACAACTTCAGGTCGCTTACCACCACGGACAGGGACCAGCACAGAGCGGTCAGCCAGAGTGTGAGCAATGACTGGAGTCGGTAAGCTGTTACGGGTCGGCAGGACTTCTACAGGGAACGGGATGTTATCTTGAGCGTCTTTAAGTACACCGTTCAGCATAGCCTTAACAGTCTTAGCTAACTGGAGGGCATAGACCTGAGGGTCGGCGTTAGTCGGAAGGCCCTCATTAACCTGAAGGTTGTCGTTGTCGGTGATATGAACAGGCTCAATGCCAGACTGGAAAGCGTTTTTAGTCATATTCATTATAATTAATCTCCTTGAGTCAAATACTTGAAGTCCCTAACAGGCAGTCAGGGACCGTGTGTTCTCAGATGAGGGACGCTTGCTTACAAGCTGTCCATCCAGTTACCGCCTGACTCAAGGTCAGCGACGATAGCGGCACGTGAGCGACCAGCGGAATGAGTAGCGCTGCGGAGGTTCTCACCATAGGTCCGGCGTTCAGCTTTGACCTGCTCGCGACGCTGTAGCTCTTTCTGCCACTCTTCGTCGGTCATGTTCTCTTCACGCATACGGTCCGCCTGAATGCGCTGCTCTTTAGCGATACGCTCGGCTTCGACTCGCTTGTTCTGCTGGCGGCGACCATAGGCGGGCATCAGGTCATTACTGAAGAAGTTACCAATGGTCACGCCAGCTTCAGCCAGAGCCTCTAACAGCTCCATTGCCTCGCGGCTGGTAGACGGCAGGCCTGACAAGTAGCCCGGAATGAGGGTCTTGATAGCGAGCGACAACGGGTATGGCTGACCGTCCAGACTCACAGTATTCTCGTAGAGATTGATGTCGGTGACTGATAGTTTCCAGTCGTTGTTGTTGAATAACATAAGTTGGTACTCCTCTTGAGGGTTGAGACTATCGGTCGACCACAGGCGTGTTTAGTCCTGCGGCGTCTCCCCGCATCGGTCATCTCAAAAGGTTTAAAATTAGGTATTGAGTAGGTGAGCTACTAACGGTTAGGCGACAGTTTCATAGCGACCAGTTGGGCTATTAGCTCGTCTCGTGATTGGTGCTGGCGGCTGCCATCTTCAGGGTCTAGACCAAGCTCCTTCAGGATGACCTCAGTCCGGTAGCCACGGTAACGGAGAGTCATGCGCCCCTCAGGTGTGCGCGGGTCAATCATCATCTTAGATTCCCTCCACCTTACCGGATTGTGCCAGCTTCAGGAGGTGCTCTTGCTTCTGCTGGTCGGTGCCAGTGAATGCAATAAGGATGCCTCGCATCTTGTCAACCATCTCAGGCTTACCGAAGACCTCCAGCCCCTTAGCGTTGAACCGGAAGTTATACCCACCTGCTGAGAACTTCTGGTCTGACGGCTTAATGATACGAAAGCAGTCGGAATACTTCGGATTTACAGACCACTCGTTACTGATTGGGTTCTTACGAAAGAGGCCACGATGCTGGAGAAGTGCGGTCATTAGCTTCTGAGCGGGCAGACCATAGGTTTTGCAGTAGTCGCCCCAAGTCACGCCTCGGCGGTTAGCGGACTGAATGGCTGCTCGCTTCTTCTGGTCTTCCAGTTGAAGG
>OGIT01000439.1_pt1 | contig 19396 bp, 15 predicted proteins | sample 1571881 | NCBI WGS metagenome assembly OGIT01 (sample SAMEA2582101, study PRJEB24529) | metagenome | biome: Human gut stool | place: China | collected 2011 | reverse complement strand
CGCGCGGTCGGAGTAGCTGTTTCCGTCAAACAGGCTCCTGCCCGACAAATCCAGCAAATTGCCGCGCTCCATACCATAAGACTGAGCCCAGTGGTCTACAATCCGCTCCTTTTCAGTGACGGGAACGGCGCCGTCGCTGAGCTCTGGAACCATACCCAGCCCGCGAACCGCGTTTTGATAGGACAACAGCTCGTAGGAAACACGGGTGGCGGCGAGGGATGCGGTGGACTCCAGGCTTTGCTCCAGCATCGAATGGGAGCTGATGTAGTTGGCTGCAATTCCTACGCCGCCGCAAATCAGGGCCGCTGCTGCGGTCATTGCCAAAATGCGGACCAAGAGCTTTTGTTTGATGCTCCTCATGATAGATTACCCCCCTAAATATAAGAACCTATTTCACCAATCCAAAAGAAAAAGGATAGGCGCCAAACACAGACTGCTGGCCAATTGATTGGGCCCACGAAACTCGTTTGACACTTATCCCTTCTCTTCCTGCGCCTGCCTTTGCACAGCCAGTACAGGAAGCGGTCCTTTTACTGAAATCATCAGCGGTTATTGAGGTGGTTCATCAGAACACTGGCGATGTTGTCGCAGGAGGCCTGAACCGTGACTGCTCCAATATCATGGGCCACCATTGGCATGCCGTAGACTACGCAGGAGTCCTTATCCTGGCCGATCGTGTACGCCCCGGCCTTCCGCATCTCCAGCAGACCGCTGGCCCCATCCCGGCCCATCCCCGTCATGATGATACCAACCATGCGGCAGCGGACCGAGGCGGCCATTGAGGAAAAGAGGACATCCACCGAGGGCCGGTGCCCGCTCACCTTTGCTCCCGGAATACATGAGAGTGTGTAGCGCGGGCCCATGCGCACAACCTTGGCCTGATAATCCGCAGGCGCCACAAGCGCCAGGCCAGGGCGGATTTCATCGCCGTTGACAGCCTCACGCACTTCCATTTGGCATAGACGGTTGAGGCGCTCGGCATACATCTTGGTGAACCCGACCGGCATGTGCTGTACGATCACCATGCCGGGAATGTTGGCCGGGAGCCGCCTGAGTACGTTCAGCGTGGCCTCTGTGCCGCCTGTGGAGGCGCCCAGACCGATGACGGTCTGCTCCGGCGCCCCATCGCCGCCAAAACGCAGCGGAGCGGCGGGGGCGGCAAGGTGGGGCAGGTTGGCACGGGATAACCTGGCATGGGAGGCCACAATAATTTTATGGGTCAGGGCCTGGAGGAAGGATTCCCGGCTCTCTACCGCGTCAGGCTTGCGCACAAAGTCCACCGCTCCCGCGGCCAGCGCATCAAAGACCCGCAGGTTAAGGGAGGAGACGAGGATGACGGGGAGAGGATGTGACGGAAGAAATTGCTTTAAAAAATCAATGCCGTTGATGCCGGGCATTTCCACATCCAGCGTCATTACATCAGGGGAGAGGTGCTGGAGTTTTGTCTTTGCATCCATGGCATTGACTGCATACCCCACCACCTCGATGCGGGGTGAGGCGGAAAGCCCCTGGATGATGACGCTGCGTGCCACAGCGGAATCGTCCACGACCAAAACGCGGATCTTTCGATTTGTGGTCTGCATAAGTACCGGAACCTTTCTTTGCGAGATTTACTGGTGCGTACCGAGTGGAAGCTTTTGATAAACCGCCGGGGCGGCCGTTCGGAACAGCCGGGTCTGCCCCAGAGATTCGGAGTGACTGATAAACAGGTATCCGGTTGGATGCAGGGCATCGTAAAAGCGCCGGACCAGGGCGTCCCGGGTCGCCTGGTCAAAATAAATCATCACGTTGCGGCAGAAAATTACATCAAATTTTAGCCGGAAGTGAATGGGGTCCATCAAGTTGAACGTGCGAAAAATAACATTCTGCTTCAGTTGGGGCGCCGCCGTATAGAGACAGGTGGTGTCATCCTTCACAAAATAGCGCTTGAGCCATTCACCGGGCATATCAGCGGGCAGCTTGTACTGCCCCGCCTTGGCCTTGGACAGGGCCTGCTGAGAGATGTCAGTGGCCAGAATCCGGGTATCCCACTGGGATGCCTGGGGCCCAAAAAACTCTTTCAGGTAGATGGAGAGCGTATAGGGCTCCTCACCACTGGAGCAGCCCGCGCTCCAGATGGAGAGAACCCGGTCTTTCTGATGGCGGCGGGAGAGCTCCGGCAGTATCACATCGCGGAAAAAGGTAAAATGGTCGGGTTCCCGCATAAAAAAGGTATAATTCGTGGTCAGCTTATTGAGTACCAGCTCCAGATCAGCGGGGTCCTGCTTTTTGAGCAGGTGGTCCAGAAAGGCAGAGAAGTCCGGATACCCGCGCTCCCGAAGGGAATGGGAAAGACGGCTGGTAATCAACTGCTTTTTTTTACTCAGGTCAATCCCGTAGTTATCCTGAATAAAGCGCACCATGCGCTGAAAATCAGCGTCTGAAACGGACATATCGCGAAACAGCATATTCAAAACAGGAGCCTGCACTTTCTGCCCTAAGGCTGGTTGAGAATTTGAGGACAGTCAAAGACCAGCTTGGTCTGTTCCTCGGACAGAGAACACATGCCGGAAACCAGATTCCGGGTGTCCTGAGAGGGAGAGGGCAGAATCAGCGCTGTATCCACATCAATCATCTTCTGCACAGTGTCCACCAGAATACCTACCAAGGTGTCCTCAATGTTGAGAATGATGATACAGTTGTCACTCTGACTGGGCTGTCCCAGCAGCAGGCGGATGTCTACGATCGGGATGATCTGTCCCCGCAGGTTGATGATTCCCCGGATGTAATTTGGTACTAGGGGCAGCTTGGTAATGGCGTGGTTGGTAATAATCTCCACCACGTAATCTGCCGACACGCCGAAGAGCAGGTTGTCCGAGCAGAAGAGCAGATACTTCACCGTCTGGGCATCCAGTGCCGGGGCAGGTACGCCCTCCTCCGGTACGGCGTTGAATTGGTTATCCTGATCCATGGTTATAATGCCTCCTTAACGAAAGGGAGAGTAGAGATTGGCCACATCCAGAATAATGCTGATGTTGCCATCCCCCAGAATCGTGCACCCCGCGATGCCGCTGCGCTTGATGTTGAAGCTGTTTAGGTAGCTGGGCAGGGGCTTGACCACGACCTGCTGTTCGCCCAGCAGCTCATCTACAAACAGGCAGTAGGAGAGTTCACCGGCCTCCAGCCAGATCAGGATGCCGTCCTCTACCTGGGTGCATCCCTCCTCGATCTGATAGAGCTCCCGCATGCGCACCACAGGATAAAAGCTGCCCATACACTTGAAGATCTCTCCGCCGGCAGCGTCGTGTACCAGTTGATCGGAGTGAATTTTGAAGGACTGGCGGATATTGTGGATCGGGATGGTGAAAATCGAGCCTCCGACAGATACCTCCATACCGTCCATAATTGCCGTGGTCAGCGGGATTTTCAACGTGGTGGTCATGCCTTTGCCAAGCTCGCTGGTGAGAGAAACAGTTCCGCCTACCGCTTCCACGTTCTGCTTGACGACATCCATGCCGACACCCCGGCCGGAAAACTCTGTCACCTCGGTATTGGTGGAGAAGCCGGGAGACATGAGAAAGTTGAGGATTTCACGGTGGCTGTACTCCACATCGGGGGAGGCAAGCCCGTTTTTGACGGCCTTGCGCAATACGGCCTCATCGTTGACGCCCTGGCCGTCATCCCTGATCTCAATGATAACCTCGCTGCCGGTCTGCCGGGCGGAGAGAGTAATCTCACCAACGGGGTCCTTGCCCGCACGGATGCGGTCCTGGACATCCTCCTCGATACCATGGTCCATGGAGTTGCGGACAATGTGCATGATGGGGTCCTGGATACTGTCCACAATGGTTTTATCCACTTCCGTGTCCTCGCCGATGATTTTAAGGCGCACATCCTTGCCCAGCTTCTGGTTCATGTCCCGGACAATCCGGTTCATTTTCTGGAACACGCCTGATATGGGGACCATGCGCAGGGACATGGCAATATCCTGCAAATCGTCCGTAAGCTTGCGCAGCTGCCGTCCGGATTTCATGAAGTTGTCAAAGCTGTCCCTGGGAAGAAGCTTCAGTTCAGGGGAGGAGGTGACCATGGATTCGGTTATGACAATCTCTCCCACAATATCCATCAGGCTGTCCAGCTTCATCAGGTTCACACTGATCAGGTTCTGCTTCACAGGCGCGTAGTTTGGCTGCGGTGTGCTGCCCTGGGCAAAGGAACCCGGTGTCTGGGCGGGAGCGGACGTGGACGCCGCCTTTTTATTATCCTGACCCTGGTCCGGCGCGTCCTGTTTTGGTTCCGTATCAGGGGAAACAGACATATCCAGCAGTTCATAGGACCGGATATGGTTCTGTGATTTGATGATATCCTCGGCCTGGGCAGCAGTCTCCCGGTTGCTGAAGGTCAGGAAGAATCCGTTTTCAACAATGGTCTGGCAGGAATCCGGGTTGCTTTCCATGTCCGCGGGATAATAGTTGAAATCCAGTTCACATTCCTTTAAGGAATTGGCTATCATATAGGCGCGGAGGTTTTCCATGCCCACTCCCTCTTCCAGGAAAATGTGGAGACAGCACACTGCCTCAGGGTCCGAAGGAAGGGACCTGTTATCTGCCTTGTCCGCCCCGTTTTTAGAGCCGCAGGGGTCTGGGGCGCTGCCTTCCGGGCTGCTGATTTTCTTTAGGAAACCGTTAATTTCCAGGGCAAAGGAATCCAGATTATCTGACAGGGGAGCGCCCTGCTCCACCTTTTCCACTTCACTTCTCAGAAAGTCCTCTGACCGGAACATAAGGTTGAACAGCTCTTTTTTATGTTCCTGGTTCAGGGATTCAATCCCTTTGTCACGGATATAGAAGAATAAATCCTCGATATGATGTGCGATTATAGAAAGGGAACCGAATTCCATCATGGCAGATGACCCTTTGATGGTATGCATAATCCGGAAAATTTCATTTACATCATCAGATGAAAACTCCCCGCTTTTTTCGTCTGCAACAAGCATCTCGTCTAACTGGTCTAAAAGGGAATTGGTTTCATACAGATACGTATCAAGCATACTTTCCATACCATTATCCATTGTGCTTACACCGCCTTCTTTAAAATTTTAATCATAGTAAAACCATAATTATTTTATCGGCACAAAAAATAAAAGCATAAGGGAAAAGTGAGGACAGCTTGGAATATATTAAAATTTTGTTATATTATGGCGCAAAATGCCGATATACATATTGTGGAATTATGAGAAAGGCGGGAGAAAACATGCGGGAAAACATGAAACAGCAGATGAGGGATATGCTGTCTACCCTGGGAAGGGCGGAAGCAATCCTGGATTCCAGAACAAAGAAGCGGGAAACAGAGGAGATTGCCCGGCTCCTTGAGGATATGCAGGCATCGGCCATGGCAATCGGCACAGCCATAGAACAGGTGGAGGGAGACGGCACGCAGACGGTAAGGCTTCTGGAGGATTACTGCGAACTGCTCTGGCAGTATATGGTGGAGGAGGATTTAAAGGAGCGTTTCTGCAAGGGCAGGCAGCTGGCAGGCAAGCGTGGGGAAATCGGTTCCAGCCTGGAGACTGAGTTTGAAGTGCGGCTGGAAATCGTTTTCCTTGTGTGCAGAAGCCGGGCCTGGAAGCAGATGGAACGTTTCTACCATCTCATGAAGGATAAGGCAGACTGTTATGTGCTTACCGCATCTTATAAGGAAGAAGATGCATCAGGGGAAGAAGCCGTGATGCATGATGAATCAGCACTCATACCAGAGTCGGTAAAGCCGTTTGGATTCAGACAGTATGACATCCGGGAAAGGAAGCCGGACATGGTATTTACCGACGGCCCTTATGCCTGTCCGGGCCAGGGTGGAATCCGGCCGGATTATGATTTCATGGAAGTCAGGGAGAACGCGGGGATGGTGTTTTACATGCCCTTTTATGAGGATGAGGAACTGGCAGAGGAGGACCACTGCCGTATACCGCAGGCCCTATATTCCGATATCATCCTGGTCCCGTCCGGGAAGGTCAATGAAATATACGTGAACGCCATGAGCCGTCTGGATAACGGAAGGGACATGATAAAGAAGATTTATGTATTGGATGGGCCGGACGGGTACGGGGCGCTGGCGGATGTATGGAAGGAAAAGCGGTAAAAGCGGTAACTAAGTAAACAGATTTATAAATAAACAGAAGTGCAGGGAATCAGAAAGGAGATATGAAAGTATGGATTTATTGACAGGAATCGCATCAGCCAGTATGGACATTAAGAGTACGCGTCTGATGACAGATATGAATGTGGCAATGCTGGGCAAGACCCTGGATACGGCACGGGAACAGGGGCAGGCGCTGCAGCAGATGATGGAGTCAGCAGTACCCACAGCGGGAACCCCGCATCTGCTGGATGTATATGCCTAGCAGCCTGATGGCATCCGGGCAGGCAGGATTCTTAACAAGATTTTAACATGCTGCCTGAATAAAGATGTTAGGGAAACAAAAAGGGTGTCGATATATAAAGTATAGGGAAGAAAAAGGAAAGGACACGAATAAATATGAGAGATTTTAAAATTGCCAAAAAACTGACGGCCGTATTTGCAATTATCATCGCGTGTTTCTGTATTGCAGTGGTTGCCACCATTCTGGGAATGAACAGCGTGGGAAACAGTTATGAAAGCTTTTATGAAAACAGCCATGAAGCCATCGTACGTTCCTCCAACATCCGTATTCAGCTTCAGACAGCCATTAAGAACGTATCCCTGGCCACAGTGGACTCCAATGCAACCAATACAAATGCCTATGTGTCAGAAACAGAAGAGGCCATGAACACGGTAACAACAGAACTTGAATGGTTCCGGAACAATTATGAGGGAGACTTAAGCCTTCTTAACCAGTTTGAGTCCAAGATGAACGCGGTTAAGGATTTAAGGAATAAGATATCAAACCTGGCGCTGGAGAACACGGCAGCGTCCAATGCATCGGCCCAGCAGCTCTTAACAGGCGAATATAACCCAAAGGTCAATGACGCCATTGAAGACCTCAGAAGTTTTGCGGATTCTGTGGACGTCCTGGGACAAAAGGATTTTGATACTTCCATCCGTGTCCGGAACATGCTTTTGATCGTGGCTACCCTCCTTTCCGTGGCAGCCATTGTGATTGCGGTAATCCTGGCTCTTATGCTGATCCGTGCCATTGTACCGCCCATTCGGGAAATACAAAAGGGAATGGAGGAGATAGAAGCCGGAAACCTGAATGTCCAGCTTAAATATGAATCCAGGGACGAGCTGGGACAGCTTTCAGACAGTGTCCGGGGCATGGTGGATTCCCTGAAAGCCATTATCCATGATGAAGATTACCTGTTTGCAGAGATGGGAAATGGGAATTTCGATGTCCAGACCCGTATTGCGGAAAAATATGTGGGAGATTTTACCTCCATACTTACCTCCATTGTTAAACTGAGAGATAATCTCAACAGCACACTCATGCAGATCAACCAGTCCGCGGACCAGGTTTCAGCCGGTTCCGACCAGGTCTCATCCGGCGCCCAGGCCCTGTCCCAGGGAGCCACGGAACAGGCTTCTTCTGTGGAGGAGCTGGCAGCTACCATTAATGAAATTTCCGGCAATGTAAAGGCCAATGCGGAAAATGCCAGGGAGGCCAGCCGTAAAGCGGCTCAGGTCAAGGACCAGGCAGGGGAAAGCAGCCGGCGCATGCAGGAGATGCTTTCTGCAATGACAGATATCAGCAGCAGTTCGGGCGAAATCGGGAAAATCATCAAAACCATTGAGGATATTGCCTTCCAGACCAATATACTGGCGTTAAACGCGGCAGTGGAAGCTGCCAGGGCAGGAGCGGCAGGAAAAGGTTTTGCCGTGGTTGCTGACGAGGTGCGCAATCTTGCCGGCAAGTCTGCGGACGCTTCCAAGAATACATCTGCCTTGATTGAAGGTTCCCTTCACGCAGTGGACCGGGGCACCAGGATTGCCAACGAGACAGCGGATGCCCTGAACCAGGTGGTGGACGGGGTCCAGAGCGTAACCGTAACCATAGACAATATTTCCCGCGCCAGTGATGACCAGGCTGTTTCCATTGGCCAGGTTACCCAGGGCATTGACCAGATATCCAGTGTGGTCCAGACGAATTCAGCCACAGCCGAGGAGAGTGCTGCTGCCAGTGAGGAGCTTTCAGGCCAGGCCCAGATCCTTAAGAACCTGGTGGGACAGTTCCGGTTAAAGACAGACGGAACCGGAGCGCGTGGTTCGCAGCCCGCGCCTGCACCGGTACATGCACATACGGATATGTCCGGTTTCGGATATGATAGCGGAGAAAAATACTAAAAGGGTGCTGCCCTTAAGCCGGTTTTCATGGGAAGGTTGGTATGAACATATTATTTGTAAAATATTTTCTTATTGGGGCGGTGGTTATCGGGGTATTTACATATATAAATAGCCGCCGGTAAATGGAACTGGTATATAAAAGGCTGTAAAAGCAGCATCAACAGGTTGGTTTTACAGTCTTTTTTTCGTGTTGGTGTAAAGATTTTGTTAAGATTTTATTATTTGAGTCCAAATAATGCCGATATATGATGTAAGGAGGTAAATACAAATGAAAAATTTAAAGATTCGTTCAAAACTGTTTATTCTTGTGGGGATGCTGATAGTGGGGCTGATAGCGTTGGGAATGACTTCCCTCAGCTTCATGTCTAGGATTAACGGCAGCAGTACCATACTGGCAGAGAACTGGCTGCCGTCCACCATAGCAGCGGAAGAGTTAAATACCCTGACATCGGATTACCGTATCAATGAATTTGCCCATATCGTGGCCCAGGACCAGAAAAGCATGGCGTCCTATGAGACGGAGATGGAGCGTATTAAGGGGGAAATTGATGCAACATTCAATAACTATACGTCCAATCTGGCGACAGATGATACAGACAGGAGCATGATGGAGGATGCCAGGGCTGCCTGGCAGGAATATATTTCCATCCATGACAGGATGATTACACTCAGCCGTGAGAATCAGACCCAGGAAGCCATGAGATTGGTAAACGGAGAGGCCAAAACCCTCTTTGACCAGGCGTCGGCCACCCTGCTTAAGGTGGTGAACTTTAATACGGAGGGCGGGACCCAGGCCAGTCTGGATGGCGACGAGCTTTATTCCGGGGCGCGGTTTATCATGACAGCAGTCATTATCCTGCTTGTTGCGGCAGGAGTTCTGTGTTCCGTCTATGTGGTCAGGAGCATCACTTCCCCGGTTAAGGAGATTGACCAGGTGGCAAAGAACATAGCGGCCGGGAACCTGGACGAGGAAATCCGTTACAGCTCCAGGGACGAACTGGGAACCCTTGCAGTCAACTTTAATTCAACGGTGAGCAGGCTGCGGGATTATGTGAATTATATTGATGAGATTTCCAAGGTTCTGGACCAGGTGGCAGAGGGGAATCTGGTGTTCCAGCTGACCTATGATTATGCAGGGGAATTTGCCAAGGTAAAAACAGCCTTAACCAATATATCGGATTCCCTTAATAATACCATGGCCCAGATCAGCCAGTCCTCTGACCAGGTGGCAAGCGGCAGCGAGCAGGTATCCGACGGAGCCCAGGCCCTGTCCCAGGGAGCCACGGAACAGGCTTCCTCCATTGAAGAGCTGGCAGCCACTGTCAACGAGATATCATCCCAGGTAAAGCAGAATGCGGATAATGCACAGAATGCAAGCAACCGGGTCAATGAAGTGGGAAATGAGGCAGCGGAGAGCAACCGCAGGATGCAGGATATGCTGTCTGCCATGGGGGAAATCAGCGAACGTTCCAGCGAGATTGGAAAAATCATTAAGACCATTGAGGACATTGCGTTCCAGACCAACATCCTGGCGCTGAACGCTGCGGTGGAGGCTGCCAGGGCAGGCGAGGCAGGGAAGGGATTTGCGGTTGTGGCGGATGAGGTCAGGAACCTGGCCAGCAAAAGCGCGGAAGCATCCAAGAATACGGCGGCACTGATTGAAAGCTCCCTTAAGGCAGTGGAAAATGGAACGAAGATTGCGGACGAGACGGCCATGTCCTTAAATGAAGTGGTGACCGGTGTGCAGGATGTGACGGGAACCATCAATGAGATATCAAGCGCGTCAGAGGCACAGGCCAGATCCATATCCCAGGTGACCCAGGGTATTGACCAGATATCCAGCGTGATCCAGACCAATTCCGCAACGGCAGAGGAAAGCGCTGCTGCCAGTGAGGAATTATCAGGCCAGGCCCAGATCCTTAAAAACCTGGTCAGCCAGTTCCGTCTTAAGTCCTCAGGAGGAAGCAGCTTCGGGACACAGGCTGAGGCCCATGCATCAGTCAGCAGGCCGTCCTCTCCTGTATCGGCAGGCGGGGATAAATATTAAAGTATGAAAATAGGAACGTAAATAATAACATAAATAATACCCCCCCTGCTGATACCTTGTACCGGTTCGGTATGGGGGTAAAGGAATAAGCCCGCCAAAAGGCGGGCTTATATGTGATTTCTCTATAATGCTTTCTTATACCCCATCATATGATTGGTCAGTGCGTCTATGTTCAGTTCAAAGATTAAACCATCCTGTTTTTCACGTTCCAGCACGTTGCGTATAAAGGAAGTCTGTCCAACCACATGATTTTCCTTTTGCTCTATGACAGTCAGATTCTCCACGGATATAATTTCGTCCACAACAATTCCCCACTTTGTCCCGTCCAGCAGCAGCACCATTTCCTTATACACCGAAGAACGGAAGACATCCTTTGTCTCATCCAGCAGCTTCAGTATGGCAGGCATATAATTCTGCTTCACATCCTCAAGGATATGGTTCCGGCACTTATCAAGCTCACATGTGTTCTCACTGGTTTCTGCACAATGTTCTATATTATCCGCTGCCATATGCAGCTTCTTATGAGGATCGTCAATCTTTCGCAAATGGAAATTGACCACATTATTCTCCGATGTAAAACTGTCATACCATCTTCCCAGGGCACACTGGTGCGGGTCTCTTCCAAGTAAAAAGGGAGTCCCTGCCGTGACAGCCGCCTCCAGTTCATTTACCCATTTAATGTGGTCCTGCTTACGGGCATCTATCATCTTCTCAAAATCCCTGCATTCTTCTGCCAAAGACTTGAATCCAAATGTAGTGCGTAAATCTAACATCTGAATTACCTGATTGCGATAACGAAACATCCCTGTCACAGTTTCCGGACTCTCAGGTATCTTATCATATTGCGGAAGCTGAACTATCGTGGATATGCATTCGCTGCTTACACAATAGTACGTGTCCACCAATTTAAATACAATATAAGGATACTTGATTTCTTTACTCATAATGTTTTTTTGCCGCCCCCCATTCACTTTTATTTTATTGTAGCACTTCTTGCTGCAAACTACAATTATATTAAAAATATAATCACAAAAAGTGCTAATGTAACCACCATGTTTTGCCGATATATAAATAAGCGGGAATCATGATAAATGATCTCTCAGAATCTTGATGGATCATGCTGATAAAAAAGGAGCCTGAAAGCCTTAATTTTACTGGCTCAGAGATTCCGGGAGACTATTATAAATCCGAGGAGGATCATTATGTGTAAAAAAATGAAACAATCTACCTTGATACTGTTGTTAAACGGCGTAACAATACTGTCTTTGTTCTTTATGGTATTCTGCCTTGCCTGTTACAGCCGGATAACCACGAAACTTAACACCGCAAACAAATACCGCTATGAACTCACCTACAATGCCAATCGTTTTATGAACGGATCATCCTATCTCACCAATGAAGTAAGGGCCTATGCCGCAACTGGTAGTCAGGAGCATTATGATAACTACTGGAATGAAGTCAATAACCTAAAAAACCGTGATATAGGCGTAGAAAAGATGAAGGAAATCGGTATCACTTCAAAGGAGCAGTCCATGATTGACGAGATGTCCAATCTTTCCAACACCCTTGTTCCTCTGGAAGAAAACGCCATGAAGAATGTAATGGCGGGCAATGAAGCTGCTGCCGTGGACTATGTGTACGGGAAAGAATATGAATCCTCCGTGGCAAAGATTAACCAGATAAAATCGGATTTCCTTGCAACCCTGGACGATAGAACCTTAAATGAGGTGAACCGGCTTACCGGTGTCAGTTATATCATATTCTGTTGTTTTGTAGCAGTGGTTTTTATGATAGTCGTTCTTCAGATTATAACCTTCCGGTTATTAAAAAGCAGGCTTTTGAAGCCCGTTGTGGAGATTAAAGACCAGATGTATGAAATTGCATCCGGCAACCTGTCCCACCCGTTTAATCTGGAACCGGATACATCTGAAATTGGTATGCTTGTTAACTCCATTCACAGCACCAGGACTGAGTTGAAAAAATACATAGAGGATATAGCCAACAAGCTGTCACTGATTGCTGAAGGAGATATGAACCAGACTATAGATATCCAATATCTGGGTGAGTTTCTTCCTATTCAGAAATCACTCATCAGAATCCTGGATTCCCTGAACGATTCTCTTCAAAAGATACATATGACAGCAAACGAAGTGTCCTTGGGCTCTGACAATGTGGCCGCCAGTTCCCGCATCGTATCACAGGGCGCCTCCGAGCAGGCTGCGGCAGTGGAAGAGCTGTCCGCTAATGCAGAAGAAATTTCCTCTCACTTAGACCGCATTGTAAATAAAGCTGAATCTGCAAAATCCTGTTCCACTGAGGCCGCCCGGCAGCTGATGATAGGAACCCGGCAAATGGAAGAACTTTCGGAAGCAATGGGCGTAATATCCGGATCCTCCAATCAAATCAGCGGAATTATAAAGACCATTGAAGATATCGCGTTCCAGACCAATATACTGGCTCTTAACGCTGCCGTGGAGGCTGCCAGGGCCGGGGCTGCAGGAAAAGGCTTTGCAGTCGTTGCGGATGAAGTGCGCAACCTGGCCGCCAAGAGCTCCGAAGCCGCCCAAAATACAACTGTGCTCATTGAAAATACGTTGAAATTGGTTGAAAAGGGTGTCACATTAACAGGTAATACTATGGCGACTCTGAAACAGGTAGGCAAGGGAGCGATGGAATCAACGGACATGGTGGATGAAATTGCAGCCGCGTCTGCAAGGCAGCAGGAAATCCTGTCTCAGTTCACCGAAAGCATTCATCAGATTTCAGAAGTAATACAGTCGAATATGAATACTGCTGAAACTACCTCAACCGCTTCCGAGGAACTGCGGGAGCATGCCAGGAGCCTTGAAAGCGCCATTAATCAGTTTAAACTCCGGCAGTAGCATAATTCTCCGGTATCCGTTATATTTATGAACCTTATTATTTTCATAAAAATGCCGATAAAATTACTATAAGCTTTTTTTGGGTGTGAAAATATGACAGTTTAAAGGAGTGGGGATTATGAAAAGTATACGTATGAAAATCGTTGCATGCATGCTTATTGCCATACTGACCTCTTTGGTTATAGTGGGCGGAATAAGCGCGTGGCTCAACTACACCAGTACAATTGACACACTGGGGCAGACCATGACCGAGATGGCTGACACGGCTGCGGAACGTATTGAAGAGGAACTGAATGCATATAAAAACATTGCATATGTCACAGGATGTATCCCAACGCTTTCTGACCGGACAGCCACAGTGGAGGAAAAACGGGCTGTTGTTGAGAACCAGGCCCTTTCCCACGGACTTCAAAGAGGTAATATAATCGGTTTGGACGGAATCAGTATCCTGGACGGCAAAGACTACTCTGACCGGGCCTATGTGAAATCTGCCATGAAGGGGGAGACTGCGGTGTCGGAGCCGTTAGTCAGTAAGATAACGGGCCAGCTGAGCATCATGGTATCAGCTCCTATCTGGGAGGGCGGAGTACCTGGAAAAAAGGTTGCAGGGGTGGTGTATTTTGTACCGAATGAGACATTTTTAAATGATATAGTGGCCTCTCTTCAGGTTAGCCCCAACGGCAGTGCCTATATCCTTAATAATGCCGGTTACACAATTGCCCATAAGAATATGGACAATGTAAAAAACAGGGAAAATACACAGGAAGATGCAAAAACAGATAAAAAACTAAAGGACCTGGCTGCCCTGGAAGTCCGCATGACATTGGGAGAATCTGGTTTCGGGCGTTATGAATACGGGGGAAGCAGGAAGTTCCTGGCCTTCTCACCGATCGAAGGCACGGAGGGCTGGAGCCTTGCAATCAATGCGCCCACAAAGGATTTTACCCAGTCCACGGTTAACGGTATTATAATTACAATCATACTCATGGTGGTATTCCTGGCAATATCCTCTTATATGGCCTACAGGCTGGCCAGACAGATCGGAGAGCCGGTAAAGGACTGCGCCCAGCGGTTAAGGCTGTTGGCGGAGGGGGATTTGGATACACCTGTTCATGAGATACATACCGGGGATGAGACACAGATACTGGCTGATTCGGCCAGAACCCTTGTCCAGGGGTTCCGGCTTATGATTCAGGATATGGATGAAATGCTGGCAGAGATGTCAAGAGGCAACCTGACTGTGGATTCTAAATGTGAAGAAGCATATGTGGGGGGCTACAGGGGACTTCTGGATTCTGCCAGAAAACTGAGTGCACAGCTGAGCGACACCCTGCGCCAGATTAACCAGTCAGCGGATCAGGTATCGGCCGGGGCAGAGCAGGTATCAGCCGGCGCCCAGGCCCTGTCCCAGGGAGCGACGGAACAGGCCAGCGCCATTGAGGAACTGGCAGCTACGATTAACGATATATCCGGGAAAATCATAGCAACTGCCGACAGAGCCGGGGATGTCCACAGTCAGAGCAGCGAGACCGGAAGGGAAGTGGAGCAGTGCAATGAACAGATGTTTGAATTGGTAAATGCGGTCAGGGACATAGGCGAGAGCTCTTCACAGATCGGAAAGATTATAAAAACCATTGAGGATATTGCGTTCCAGACGAATATTCTCGCATTGAACGCAGCAGTGGAGGCCGCGCGGGCCGGGGCCGCCGGGAAGGGATTTGCTGTTGTGGCTGAGGAGGTGCGCAGCCTTGCGCAGAAGTCCTCCGACGCCTCAAAGAATACCGCCGCCCTGATTCAGCGTTCCCTGTCCGCCATTCAGAGGGGTACCTCCAGTATGAATGAGACCGCCTCCTATCTGGAAAATGTGGTGGGCCGTGCCCAGGACATCACGGCTACGATCCACCAGATTTCTGACGCCTCTGAACAGCAGGCGGACGCCCTTGAGCAGATCAACGTGGGCGTGGAGCAAATCTCCAGCGTTGTGCAGACCAACTCCGCCTCTGCGGAAGAGAGCGCCGCTGCCAGTCAGGAGCTTTCCGACCAGTCTCAGATTCTTAAATCACTGACCTCCCATTTCCAGCTTCGAGATTCCTTGGAGACCGACTCTTCGCCAGCCCCAGAGTCAAAATAACGCCAGCCCCAAGGAGGGCGGGCCCATTTGGGCCCGCCCTCCTTATTACACCCATACCTGCAAACTGAGAAAAAGATTTCCTGTATTCCTCCAATTTGTTCTTATCTTTTTTTTATCTGTGACGATAAAACTAATAGATTTTCCAGTCTTTGTTTCATTCGTTCCCGTTCAGCTATCTTGAGGAGGCCATCTCATGTTCTCTGAATATTCCATCCACCGGGTATCTGTTCCAGGGGCAGGCCGTTCCCCCCAGGCCGGTGCAGCCCACAGCACCTCCCGCCCCCAAGCAGAGCGCCAGGTCTACGACCAGTTCCAGCTCAGTATACAGCCAAGCGGGGAGGAAACGCGCATGAAAGAGCTTGTCGGGCGTATTTCACAGGAAATCCGAATCCGGCCTACCTGCCGAGAAATTGAGTCCCTGCAAGCCCAAATCCGGGAGGGGCGTTACCAGCCCGACCCCCAGGAAATTGCAGCCCGCATGCTGCTCCAGAAGGAGGCGGACTGAGGTGGAATACAGCGATTACCTGGCGCTGCTTTCTGAGTTGTGTCAGCTCTTTGACCAGATCAGCCATGTGGAGCAGCAAAAGATTGACGCGGTGCAGGGGCACGCTCTGGACGAGTTGAACGAAGCCATGAAGCGGGAGCAGGCCCTCACGCTTGCCCTGCGGGGCTGCGAGCAGAAACGGGAGACCCTTTTGACCGGACTCGGCCTGACCGGCATTTCCCTGCGTGACATGCCCTCCCACTGCCCGCCGGAATACCGGGCGGAGACCAGCCGCATGGTGGAGCAGGTACTGAAGGGCTACGCCGTCCTCCAGGCCGCACAGGGCTCCGCCCGTACTTTGACCGAGCTGGAGCTCCGCCGGGTGGATGGAGAATTGGCCCGGCGGGGGGTGGAGCCGGATGCAGAATCTCACTACCAGGCATCCCCGGCCCGGCCCACCAGTATGAAAACGGACTTCAGAGCATAGGAGGTAACAGCATGAGCAGTACATTCGGCTCTCTTACTACAGTAAAGCTGGGGATCTACGCCGCCCAGAAGGGCTTGGACGTGACCGGCAACAACATCACCAACATCAATACCAACAGGTCAGTCTGATCTCCGGCGGTTCAGACCGCTACCCCTCCCAGTACAACGTGCGGGTGGGGCAGGGCGTACTGGTAAACGGCGTCTCCCAGCTCCGGGACCCGGGACTGGACATCTCCTACCGGAAATCCCAGGCCGATGTGGGCTCGGCGGATTCATGGCTCGCCGGCCTGAAGAAGCTGGCCGGAATCCTGGACGAGGTGGGCAAGGGCGACGGCGAGCAGGATGACGGCCTGATCCTCAACCAACTCAACGATCTGCGCGACCTGATCAACAAGGCCAACACCAACGGCATTGAGGGCTATGACTCTCTGATCCGCCAGTCCGCCGACACTCTGTGCGACCTGTTCAACAGCGCCGCCAAGGCTCTGGCCGAGCTGAAAACCACCTTTGAGGGCTACCTCAAGCAGGATGTGGATGAGATCAACAGCATCCTCTCCCAGATTCAGGAGCTGAACGTGGCCATCCGCAATTCCGATATCCGTGGAGACGAGGGCCTGGAGCTGCGGGACCAGCGCAACCTGCTGCTGGATACCCTGAGTCAGCACATGAAAATTGACGTCACCTATTCCATGGAGGATGTGGGCGGCGGCCTTATGGTGGAGAAGCTCACGGTCAAGCTGGCCACCGGAGGCAAAAACACGCTCATTGACGGCGAATTTGCAACCAAGGTTTCCACCGGGGACGAGGCAAATGGATATGAGGTAAAGCTGGGTGCTCTTCGTGATATGGACAATAAGAAGCAGAATCCCCAGGATATCGATCCCGTTACGCTAAGGGATACCGACCTGTATGGTTCCCTCCAGTCCCTGCGGGAAATGCTGACAGAGAAGGGCGAATACTCCACCCAAGCCGAGATCAACAACGATAAGGACGCCACCGTTAAGCGGGGTATCCCCTACTACCAGATGGCTCTGGACAGCCTGGCAAATGAGTTTGCCGAGCAGATGAACGCGCTGAACCAGGCCCAGGGCGTCACTGGGGCCGGGGATCTCTTTATGAACCGGGATAATCCAGGTGATAAGATCACCGCCGGTAACATTGCCATCTCAAAGGACTGGGCGGAGGGCAAGGTGCACATGCTCTCCTCCACCGACCCCAACGCCCCCTCCGACGACCGCTCCAACCTGGCCAGATTCCTCGAGGTATTCTCCAAAGAGCACCGGATTGATCCGAGTGATATTCGCCAGGGTGCCGTGGGCTCCTCCGTTTCCATGTCGTTCGAGGATTGGCTGCTCCGCACCCAGTCCACCCTGGCAGAGGATCAGATGGGTACTACTGCCAAGCTGAACAACTATCTCACCGTAAATAACACCGTCTACACCGACCGGGACAGCGTATCCGGTGTGGATCTGAATGACGAGGCCACGAATCTGATGGTCTATCAGAAGGCGTATACCGCCGCCTGCCGGCTGATGACAGTATTGGAAGAGGCTCTGGATTCCCTGATCAACGGCATGGTTGTCTAAGGTCTGGAACGGGAACAATAAGAGGTATTGATTATGATTCGTATTACAACTAACAGCTCCCTGCGGATGTACCGCTCCAATCTCATGAAGTCCACCAACTCCCTGAACTCCGCCATGACCAAGCTGATGACCCAGCGGCAGTTCAGCTCCTATGCGTCGAATCCCGCCGCGGCCACCCGGGCCTTCAAAATTCACAGTTCCCTCAACGCCACCAATGCGCAGTATTCCAACAACGACACCGTCCTGCATAAGTACGAGACGGCGTGGAGCACTCTGGCGAGCGTGCTGGACGGTTATGACGGTCTGGTACAGGACACCGGCCGCGTCCCCGCCCTCAGCGGCCTGAATGATACCAACCTCAGCACCCTGAATACCCAGGGGCAGATCATACGAGAGGGCGCCGAGGCCATTATTCAGGCCATGAACGGCAAATACGGCAATAATTTTGTGTTCGCCGGGGCGGACTCCCTGAACGCCCCCTTTGCTATCAACGATAAGGGCTTTGTCACCTACCGCGGCGTCGAGATCGACAATCCGGATACCCTGGATGATATTTACTTGGACGATAAGGGACAGCCAATTAAGGACGCAAACGGTAAGGACATGACCAACAAAGAAGTCTTGGATATGTGGAATGAGGAACACCAGTACGTGGATATCGGACTGGGCTTTAAGCTGGACGGGAACGGCGAGGTGATCCCCTCCACAGCCTTTGACTCCGCCATCTCCGGTATCGGTATCATGGGCTACGGCGTGGACGCGGACGGCGATCCCAAGAACCTTGCCTCTATCATGCTCCGGCTGGCCGATATTTTTGAGGGCTATGACCATGAGACTCAGACATGGAATGTTGGAAGCCGCTCCGAAGCGGAGGAGTTGCTCAAGAAGCTGGATGCCTCCCGCGAAGCCATGGGGGAGAAGTGGACCACCCTGGATACTGAGGCCAATTTCCTGGACAAAAACGGAACCCAGTTGGAAAACACCTACGATGCCCTCAATGTGGAGCGCAGCAACCTGGAGGACATCGACCCGGCGGACGCCATTCTGGAGCTTGTATGGGCCCAAACCTGTTACAATGCCGCCCTTCAAGTGGGCACCAATGTGATTCCTCAGTCCCTGATGGACTATATGAAGTGATTTCTATCCTTTGTACGGAAAGGAGCACGTCCCAATGCGTCCCTTGATTGAAATTCAGACTATCCCAATTGAAATCCAGATGAAAACGACCAATGCCCATCTGGAGTATGCCCGGGGCACCGCCCAGATGGAGGTCTCCCGCGACCGACGCGGGCTCCAGATCCGCAGCCAGCCCATTCGGGTCAACATTGATACTTTTGAGGCGCGCAGTTCTATCGTCCCCACCACCGCCCAGAGCATCCAGCAGGGGGCAGCCCAGGGACAGCGTGCGGCATACGAGGCTACCGCCGTCCTGGCGCAGGAGGGCCGCATGATGATGGAGGCCAAAATTGACCAGGATGTGATCCC
>OGIT01000438.1_pt1 | contig 19520 bp, 8 predicted proteins | sample 1571881 | NCBI WGS metagenome assembly OGIT01 (sample SAMEA2582101, study PRJEB24529) | metagenome | biome: Human gut stool | place: China | collected 2011 | reverse complement strand
TTTTTTTATCTTCTCAAATTCCCAATCTCTTTCTATCATAGATAACAACTCCTTTCATACACTTTTCAATTACTATTCAGATTTAGATTAAATTTATGTTCGATTAATATTTAAACTTACTTAACTCCACAAATAACTGAACTAAATTATATTAAATAGTTTTTCTTATCTATGATTATTGACATTCTATTATATTTCTAATCTTAACAACATTTATTTTAAAAAAGGTTTCACCTATTATTTCACACAACAACCCACCCTTTTTTCACATATCACATCCCCATAATTCACTAGTATCACAACATTGTTTTATATTACAATCTCACATATATTCTATATTTAAGTTTTTAAATTTATAGATTATTATAATCAAATGATTTTTTTCAACAATAAAAAAACCTCAGAAATGCTATATGCATTTCTGAGGTTAAAATTTAAACAATGTCTTTTAATTCTCTTAATAAATAATATTAAATAATGTATATACTAATATTTTATTAATATAAATATAATTTCATATTTATATTAATAAATTCTTCCGTCAGTTGCAAATCTATACATCTTTCCATCTATAACCATACTCTGATTTGTTATCATCTCACCATTTTCAGTGAAATAATACCAATTGTTATTAAGCCATAACCATCCTGTATGCATTACTCCTGTAGTTCCTAAGTAGTACCAACTTCCATTTAGATTCATCCAGCCCATTTTCATTTCACCAGTTACATTATCCATATAATATCTTTGACCAGTTTCATCATCAATTTTCCATCCTGTTGCTCTATATCCAGCTTCATTTAAGTAGTACCACTTCTTACCTGTATATATCCATCTATCTTTAACTTGACGTCCTCTTTTATCGAAGTACATAACTCTATTCTTTATTGTACCCCATTCATCATACTTAGTTGTATCAACCCAACAGTCATTATCATAATCATAGTATATATCTTCAGTTGTACCTTGATTATTATCACTATCATCATCTGAAATCACACTTACTCTCTTAATCTTTAATGTATAAGTAGTAGTGCTTTCTCCATCTTCTGATTCAACTTCTATATCTACTTCTGTAGTCTGCTTTCCTGCAAGGCTTACACTTATAGGTTTTCCAGTAAACTTTTGTCCATTAATAGTTATTTTAGCTTTACTATCTTCAGCTATTGGTGTTATAGATATTTTGTTTACACTTTGTTCTACTTGTACCTTTGTAGTATAAACATCTGAATCAAACTTAAAATCACCTGAACTTAATATAAGGTCCTTTAATTTTGAACTTCCACCTTTACTATTATTTATAATACTAAGATTATAAACTTCTGTCTTCTTACCATTCTGTGCAGTTACTGTTATTTCAAGATCTGTTATTCCTGATGAATTAAGCATAAACTCTGTTTCTTCACCTGGATATAATTCATAGCTTGTATCAGTACCTGAAACAGTTGCTACTATTGATTTTACATTTTCATCTTCTGGTACAACTGTTAATACAGCTGTTGTTTGATCTTTAGGCACAGTTACTCTATAGTTACGAGAATCAATACTAAATCCATTTTTATCTTCATCTAGATTGTAAAGAGTTTGTCCTTTTACTTTAATATTACTTAATACAGCATTATCTGATTTTTGATTATCATCTGTATCTGATGAATTTATGTTAGCAGGAATAAAGAATATATACTTTGAACCTAACGAATAGCTTTTTACTAGTGTGTATACGCCATCTTTCTCTGTAACTTCATCATAATATGCCTGAACCATTATTCTCTTTGCTTTACTTATATCAACATATAAATCAGTATCTCTTATACCACTATTTATATCAAATTCATTATCAATAGAAGCTTGTGCTTCTGTAAAGTTATTACCATCTAATGTATCTGAAGTCCATACTTTAAAGTATTCATTACTATTTGTAATTCCATCTGGGTCAAGAGTTATCTTTACTTCATTTTTATCTTTTGTGTATAAGTCAAATGTACTTCTGTTTTCAGATTTACCAACTTTAAAACTTATCTTTTCTTTTGAACCTTCTCTTGTTAAATATGTATTTGAATTATTATCATCAAATATAAAGTTTTCGTTGAAAGCTTTTTCTGCATCATCTCTTTGCTTAACTGTATAAATATATTTAGCTAGGAGCTTTTGTGTAGATGCATCTTTTATTTGTAATTCTAACTCATTTTCATCACCAAGATTAAAATCAATATATGCCTGTCCATTAATTAATTCATAAGCTTTAGCCGCCTTTGTTATCCCATTTACAGTATAATTATTATATAACTCATACTCTACATTAACTCCCGAAACAACTTTAGGTCTTAAACATACCATTCTTGCTTTAGGATCTATAGTTATTGTTCCTTTATATTCAACATACCTATTTCCATCTGCATCTGTCTTTGCTGTTTCAGTAAACTTCTTACCAATATATGCTTTAACACTTGAATCATTAGCGTATTCTGCTTTTAAAACCCCTGCTTCTATTAAACTGAAGTCATTTTCTGTCTTTTTCTTTGGAAATCTTATTTCTGCAGAATAACTCTTAGCAATATCAGTTCCATTTTTAGTTTTAATTACAACAAACTGATCATTGTTACTTAAATCATTAAGGAAACCTGAAATTGTATTTGAATCTATTGCTTGCCCCTGTCCCTTTGTACCATTAACATATACATTCGTATTATCATGAGTATTAAATAGATCCATTGTGAACTTCATTTTATAGTTTAATGCAGTTAATGAATCCGGAACTTCCCATGTATATCTCATCTTTATAGTTTCATCAGCTTCTGCTTCTGCTGTATAAAGTAATGGAGCCTTATTGTTATATTTAGTTTCTTCAGAATCTATTAAGTCTCTCTTACCAACATATTGATCTAATGTAAAACTCTCAACATTCTTACCTACGAAATCTTTACCATTATTTATTATAAAACTATCAATGCTTTCTGATAAATTTACATTATCATAAGTACCTGATTTTTCTAAGGTAACAGTTGATGTTTCTTTATTTACTGTATACTTTATCTTTTGTACAGTACCTAATAGATTGTAATCAATTCTATCAACCCCAAGAGGCATATTGTCAAATCTTACACCAAATCTGTTTAATGCACCTGATGGAGTTATTTTTTCCATCTTTATTTCTAAATCATCTAATGCATCTCTACCTTCTGGTATTTCCGCACCACTTCTTGTTGCAAGTTTTATATTATTAAGAGAAATTATGTTCATGTATGCATTTGATACATATGTTGTTTCCCCTGATCCACCTTCTGGATACTTCTTTAATAATTCTTCCTTAATTTGATTTTCCGTTTTAGAAAAATCACTTATTGTTAAATCAAATGTATTTTCACCATCTGATGTGTTGTAATATGGAAGCTTACCTACTATATCATCTGTCTTCTTATCTAATATAGATGTTCCTCCAACAACTCTCAGACTTAAATCAGCATATGATATATCTACACTTGAATCATTTGCTGCATTAGCTTCTTGTCCATTATCTCCAAACTGTAATGGAAGAAATGAAAACATACTAGCAAACACTATAACCAGTGCAAGCAATCTTTTTACTATTTTTTTCATCACTCTTTCCCTCCCAAATTATGTTTTATAAATATAGTTTTAAATAATCTTCTAAAAATTAGCCTTTTAGATTATTTATCGAACCATATTAAATTTTCTTTAATATAGTTGTATAAATACTTATAAGTAAATTTCATTTCAACACCAAAACTCTTTTTAACAAATCATATATCTGTTGCAATAATTATTCTGCATATAATTTCAAAAATTCTGCAAGGATTTTCACCTTAATTGACAATTCTAAACTGTCAATTGTCAATTGCAATATATATACATATATTCTTGTTGTTTTTACATACTCTTTCAAAATAAAAAAGACTTCCCTTATATAATACATAAATACTATATAAGAAAGGTCCTTTTTACTTTATAAAATACAAATATTTGATAAAGATAAACACTATGATTTTGCCTTAAATGATGTCTTACATTTAGGGCATGTTATTGTTATTTTTCCATTGCCCTTTGGAACTCTTAACTCCTGACCACAGCTAGGACATTTGAAATACTTATGAGTTTTCGCTCCTTGTATTTTGCCCTTATATTTTTTTGCTTTTGAAAGCATAGAATTCTTAAATGATATATATTTATAATTTTCTTGTTGTCTTTTAAAAATATTTTTTGAAAATATTCTAAAAATATATATTACCATAGGTATATATGCAATTAATGATAGAATACTCAATGATCTTGGAAGTAAGCCTGACAGTAACAACAAAGCAATTGAAACTCCAACTAACACCATTGAAAGCTCATCTACTCCATATCTTCCATACATAAATTTTCTAAACCAATTCATAATCTTCACCTCTTTTACATAAATAATATGTTCTATACTAAAACATCTTAATTTTAATATAATTATATAAGCTTTAATTATATTAGTTCCAAATAATAAAACTACATAAAGCATGTGACCATAACTTATAGTATTAAACTTCGTTTAGTAGATTATTAAATATGAATTTCTAATTAGAACATATATATTATTATACATTGTATTTATGAACTTTTATATAGATATTTTTTGTATAAAGTGTTAACAAAAAAGAGCCATATCAGATTTTCTTTGATATGACTCTTAACAATTAAATATTCTTTTTTAATTAGGCATATTAACGTATTATCTTTTAATAACGCCTTATATTGAACTTGCAATTGCTTCTGCTATGGCTGATGCAGCAAGGTCTTGATTAGTCCATGTTGCACATTTTGCAGCTTCAGTTGGATTTGATACAAAGCCTAACTCAACTAAGACTGATGGCATATTTGTATTTCTACATACATATAAGTTTCCATCTTTAGCACCTCTGTTGTACTGTCCTGTCTTTCCTACAATAGCATTATTTATTTTTGTTGCCATATTTCTGCTTATAGAAATATTATTTGAATTACTTGCATTAGAACTATAGTAAGTTTCTACTCCATTTGCAGATTCTGAACCTGCTGAGTTATGGTGTAAACTTACAAAGAAATCTGCATTTAAGCTGTTTGCAAGATTAACTCTTTTTGCAAGACTTTCAGATACTGATAAAGTTTCTCTATCAGATTCATTTCTTGTCATAACAACTTGATATCCATAAGCTTCAAGTTTAGTCTTTAACTTTAATGCAACCTGCATATTTAAGTCTCTTTCACTATATGTAACTCCACTATGGTAACCGTAAGCACCATCATCACCACCAAAGTTGTGACCTGGATCAATAACTATAAGTTTTGAACTTCCGCCGCCTACTCTATCTCCTCTTTTACCATCAGGTCCAATTTCCCAGCCATCAACGACTGTATCTCTTAGCATTTTTCCTGATGTAGGATGGAAATAATAGTAACCGCCCTTTTCATAAACCCATCCAGTCTGCATTACTCCACTTTCTGATAGACAGTATAATTCACCATCACGTGCAAGCCATCCTGATGCCATTATTCCATTTGAGAATAAATAGTACCAGTTTCCATCTGGTCTAATCCATCCAGTAAGCATTGATCCATCAGTATTGAAATAATACCATTGACCACTTATCTTAAACCAGCTTACTCTCATAGTTCCACTTGAATCTAAGAAATAAGTCTTACCATCAATAGAATTAAAGCCTGTAACCATTGCTCCATTTCCTTGAAGATAATACCACTTACTTCCATCCTTAAGCCATCCAAGCTTCATTGCACCACTAGACTGTAAGTAATACCACGTTGATCCTAATTGAACCCATCCATTAGCCATTACACCATCACTATATAGATAGTACCAGTTAGCATCAGGTTTAATCCAACCTGTAGCCTTGCTTCCGTCTGATCTGTAATAATACCATCTTCCACCTTCAAGTTTCCATCCAATGTTTGATGAAATATTAGTTGAATTATCAGCAGTAATAGCTATAGGTTTATTTACTGGAAGACCTTGTGGTTCAACTGTATCTTTTGGAGGCTGAACATTTGTCGATCCACCTGGTGTACCGCTATTGTTTGAACCATTTGAGTTTGATCCGCTGCCTGAGTTGCTTCCAGAATTATTGCCTGAGTTATCTTCATTTGGAATTTCTTCTGATCCAATTGTAACTCCTGCTGACTTTAGTAAATCTCTATATAAAGAATTTACTTCTTCTCCATAAACAGTACTTGGTGCCCATTTACCTCCAAGTGAGTTGACAGTTGGTGCCTTCCCCTTGATTGTAACAAAATGTCTTGGGTCAAAAGTATCGCTTTTTGGATATCCATCTGCACCTGCATAAAGAGCTAAATGATCAAGATGAGCTTGAACACCCTCATCCCATGAATTAAATTTCTGATGTGCATTTGGATCATAGTCACCACCACCACTACTAGTCTTCATTCCACATGGATTATGATAACTTTCATCAAGTACTCCACCAAATTTTCCATATCCAGTCTCTTTAGCAGCCTGAACATAAGCAATTCCTGGATTAACATTACCACATTCATCAGCATACTTAAAATAAAGTTCAGCTAAACTTATGAATGTATCTGTTGCACCTTTAGATTTAGCCCATTTTTCCGCTTGTGCTACTGTTACTTTTGTATCTGATATTATGTTAATATCTGCTACGGTATCTGCCATGACCTTCATAGACGGAATAAACGAAAAAGCAACAAATAACGCAATGAAAAAAGAAGCTAATCTTTCTCTTATCTTCAAAACAGTTCTACCCCCATTCACTTATAAAGTATATTACTAACAGATTTTTATTTCCTCAAATCTGTCTTGCTATATACTATACAAGTATAACATCTATTTTGGGTACGTTGTACATAATTTGACACCATATTTTCATAAATTATTCATAAAATTCATTCCTTTATTGTAATTTTACTTGAAATTTTTCATAATTTTGTAATATCATAAAAAATGCACCAGAACATATCTGGTGCATTTTATTTAATATTTCTAAATTATAGTGTATTTTCATAATATATCTTATACATAAAAACTAAAAAACACTACTATAAGTTTTGGTAGAAAAAGTGAAACTCCAAATTTTATATTTGGCCAGTTGAACTTTCTCAGAGAGCAAGTGAAACTCCAAATTTCATATTTGGTCAGTTGAACTTTCTCAATACAGCCTTTAACATTAATTTCCCACAAACAGTATCCAAAAGGACACCTATTGTCAAATGTCAACTTTCCATTGCAAATTTTATATTAATAATGTTTAGAAACTACTGCTGCAATAGCTTCTGCTACTCTCTGTTGACTTGATGGGTCTGAACATCTTACTGCTTCTTCTGCATTAGTTATAAAACCTACTTCAACTAATACAGCTGGCATTTTTGTATTTCTACAAACATATAAGTTTTGAGATTTTCCACCTCTATTTGTTAAATCAAGACTACTTGCAATATTATTATTTATTTCAGATGCAAGGCTCTTACTTTTCGCAATTCTTGTACTATCGTATTGTCCACCAAAAGCGTCATCTTGAGATACTTCACTATAAAGTGTTTCAATTCCCTTTGCAGTTTCACCTGCTGAATTATGATGTATACTTATAAATAAATCTGCATTTGCATTATTGGCTTTATTTACTCTATAAGAAAGACTTTCTGTTAATGAAGAGAATGATGGTTTTTCACCAAGATTTCTTGTCATTATTACAGTATATCCTCTATTCTCAAGAGATGTCTTTAGCTTATCTGCAACCTGCATATTAAGATCTGTTTCACTATAAGTTACTCCATTTATTGTAGCTACAGCACCTGAATCTTTACCATAGTCATGACCTGCATCAACATAAATAACTTTTCCTGCGCTTCCTGGTCCTGTCTGTGAATTATTTGAGTTAGAATTATTGGAGTTTGAGTTGTTGGAATTGGAATCACCTTGATTTACCTTACCTTTTCTCTTACCATCCTTACCTATCTTATATCCATCAACAGTCGTATTCGTAACCATTCTGCCTGTTGATTTATCTAAGTAGTATGTATCTCCATTTGATGTAACCCATCCTGTTTGCATTACTCCACTTGAGCTTAGTAAATACCATGAGTCTCCAATAGTAATCCAGCCTTTTGCCATTGCTCCATTATCATAAAGATAGTAACAAGTATCTCCATCATAAGTCCATCCCGTTGCCATTTCTCCACTAGATTTAAAGTAATACCAGTTTGAATTTACACTCTTCCATCCTGTCTGCATAGTTCCATTATCATAAAAAGAATATACTTGTCCATCTATTCTCTTTAAACCATTTACCATACTTCCATCACCTTGAAGGTAGTACCATGCATTATTTTCTTTAAGCCATCCTAATTTAATTTTTCCACCCTTTTCAAGGTAAATCCATTTATCTTCAATCTTTTTCCATCCTTGTTCTTCAATCATGGCTCCAGATTTATCTAAATAATAACTACTATTTCCATCATTCTGTACTCCAGTCGTCATTATTCCATTTTTGTCAAATAAATACCATTTACTATCAATAAGCTTCCAACCTGTAATCATGGCACCACTTTCATCAAGATAATACCATTTATTATTGTTTTTCAGCCATCCTCTTACCATCTTTCCATCTGCATCATCTAAATAATACCAACTTGAATCTGGCTTTATCCATCCAAATGCCTTTGTTTCGTCTGATTTATAGTAATACCAATTTCCATCAACATTCTTCCATCCAATTGTAGAAGTTATGTTAGGTGAATCATTTCCACTTCCTTGAGATGAATCAGTACCAGAAGTATCATTTGTAATTTTTTCAGGAAGCTTAATAGCTTCTTCAATACTTAAATCTGCTGGTTTTTTTTCTACTGTTCCCGGATTTGGTGCTGCTGATGTATCTTCTTCATCTTCAACATCTCCCCATAAATCCTCGTCTTCATCTTTTTCAAAAGTAACTCCTGCTGAATCCATTAAACTCATATAAAGTTTACCAATTTCTTCACCATAAGTTGCACTTGGAGCCCATTTTCCACCTAAAGAATTAGTTGTAGTTGCTCTTCCTTTAATAGTTACAAAATGTCTTGGGTCATATGTATTTGCTTTTGGATATCCATCAGCTCCCGCATATAATGCTAAATGATCCATATGAGCTTGTACACCTTCATCCCATGAATTAAATCTCTGATGAGCTTCTTTGTCATAATCGCCACCACCAGATGAAGTTTTCATTCCACATGGGTTATTATAACTTTCATCTAAAACGCCACCAAATCTTCCATAACCAGTTTCCTTAGCCGCTTGAACATATGCGATTCCTGGGTTTACTCCACCACACTCTTCAGCATATTTCCAATAAAGCTTAGCCAAATCTGCAAAAGTATCAGTTGCACCTTTTGATTGTGCCCATTTCTTAGCCTGTGCAGCAGTAACTTCAGTTTTTGAAATTATTTTAAAGTCAGTTGTCGCTGCTTGTACACTTAACGTAGGAACCAAACCTAATATCATCGTAAATACTAAAATAAAAATAGTAAATTTCTTTTTAATTGTCGAATAAATATTCAAAATGTTCCTCCACCTCCTCTAAATTTCATTGTAGCAAAAAAATCTATCGCCTTAAAGAGAAAAGTCGAAAAAAAAAAGATTTGCAGTAATTTATCAAAACCGCAAATCTTTTATTATATCTTATAAATTAGTCGTCGTTCTTACCAACTGCTGATAATACAAGATCCTTATTATGATCTAAAGCCCAGCTTATACCCCAGTCATTTTGGAATATAAGAAGATTTCTATCCTTCATATCCTTAACTTTCTTAGTATCTGAAGTCAAGTTTAATGAATCCATATCAATGCTTTGATCTTCTATCCATCTTACATATCTGTAGTCAAGTCTATCCATCTTAATGTCAACATTGTATTCGTTCTTTAATCTGTATTCTAATACTTCAAATTGAAGAACACCAACAACACCAACTATAATTTCTTCCATACCTATGTGTATTTCTTTAAATACCTGAATTGCACCTTCTTGTGCTATTTGAGTACAACCTTTAACGAATTGTTTTCTCTTCATAGTATCAACTGGTCTTACTCTTGCAAAATGTTCAGGAGCGAAAGTTGGAATTCCTTCAAACTTAAACTTCTTTGATGCAGCACATAAAGTATCTCCAATTGAGAATATACCTGGATCAAATACACCGATAATATCTCCTGCATAAGCTTCTTCAACAATTTCTCTATCTTGAGCCATAAATTGTTGAGGTTGAGCAAGTTTTATCTTTTTACCACCCTGCATATGGTAAACATCTTCACCTTTGTTGAATTTACCTGAACATATTCTCATGAAAGCAATTCTATCTCTATGAGCTTTATTCATATTTGCTTGAATCTTAAATACAAAAGCAGAGAATTTATCTTCAAATGGATCAATATCTCCAACACTTGAATGTCTTGCAAGTGGTGCTGTTGTCATTTCTAAGAAATGCTCAAGGAATGGTTCAACACCAAAGTTAGTTAAAGCTGAACCAAAGAATACTGGTGTTAATTCACCATTTCTAACAGCTTCTAAATCTAATTCATCTCCTGCAATATCAAGAAGTTCAATGTCTTCCATTAATTTATCATGAAGAGCTTCTCCTAAAATTTCTCTGAATTTAGGATCATCTGGAGTACCTTCGATAGCTTCAACTTCGTTTTGACCATGGTTTCCACCATTAAAAGCTATGATTCTGTTATTATCTCTTTCATATACACCTTTAAATTCCTTACCCGAACCTATTGGCCAGTTCATTGGATAAGTTTTAATTCCAAGTTCATTTTCGATATCATCAAGTAATTGGAATGGATCTCTCGCTTCTCTATCCATCTTATTTACAAATGTGAAAATAGGCATTTCTCTAAGTGATGCAACCTGGAATAACTTTCTTGTCTGATCTTCTATACCCTTAGCAGCATCAACAACCATAACTGCTGAATCTGCAGCCATAAGAGTTCTATATGTATCTTCTGAGAAGTCTTGGTGCCCAGGAGTATCTAATATATTAATACAGTGATCATTGTAGTTAAACTGCATAACTGAAGAAGTTACAGAGATACCTCTTTGCTTTTCTATTTCCATCCAGTCAGAAACCGCATGTTTAGATGCTTTTCTAGCCTTAACAGAACCTGCAAGTCTTATAGCACCTCCATATAAAAGGAACTTTTCTGTTAAAGTTGTCTTACCAGCATCAGGATGGGAGATGATTGCAAAGGTTCTTCTTTTTTCAATTTCTTTTATGTAATCAGCCAACGATTTATCCTCCTTATTTTATGACAGTACCCTTAACTTCATGTGAAAAAACTTATACTCTAGTTTCATTCTATAGTCCCACTTTAAGGTTTACACTTGAGACTTTTCAATGTAAGAAATTATAGACTTTATACTTTTTTAAAATTAAATTTTATAACATTATTATAGAATTTAGCTTAACTAAGTATATATTATAGAATAAATATTTAAGTTAATATTATTTCTCTAAATCTTTATTCCACAGGTATCTGCCACTTTTAGTTATATATTATTAATTTAATTACTTTTATGTCTCATTAACTAAAACATTATATCACATTAGATTTTCTATGTACATATGCTACAATCTGCAATATGTATGGATTATTTCCAATCTATAATTTATTATCTATAATTAATTATTTCCAATTTTAAGCATTAATACTCTATGTATCTAAATCAAAAATGTGTTCTTGAAAATAAAAAAATAATTAAATTAAAGTTTAATTCACAGAAATAATTGGTTTTAAAATTTAATTTATAGGAATAATTACATTTAATTTTGTTTAGCTCAGTTTGATGGGAATCATCCTATACTACTCATGTTTAAAAGCCAATAAACTTTTTTAAAGCTAAATGTTGTTGTATTGAATTTAATTTTTATTTATTTTTTATAATTACTTGCTTAAGTGCTTAATTAAATACTAACCTTGATTTTATTACCAACATTTATTTTTAAAAAAGTTTCACCATTAATTTCACATATACTCTAACCACTGATTTCATATATAATCTAACTAATTATCCCACATATAACATGCCACTCTATTTCACCTATACTATCAAACTTAAATATGGCATATACAATATATAATCTATCTTCTAAGTTGAGCCCTAATATTCTAAGCTTATTATACATTAACTAATTTAGAGCATTGCCATCTTAAAGTGATATTTTTTATATCATTAACAGTTTTATTATTTTAACTGAATAATATAACAAAAATCAAATCAATCTTAACAATGCTCCAAAGTATTAGTTTTATTTTATTTAGTTTTTTATAATTTAATTTTCTATAATAACAGTCATTTCCTTAAAGACTTTTGATCCATCTGTCGCAGTTGCTCTAACAGTTACAGTTCCTGGTTGCAGAGCTGTAAGCTTACCTGTAGATGTTATTTCTGCCTTACCAGTTGATCCATTTTTAACTGACCATGTTACTTTCGTATTAGTTGCAGTACTTGGTGCTATTTTTCTTGTAAATTGTACTGTATCACCAACACTTATATTTATTGTAGTTCCTGTATAACCTACTGCACCTAATGTTATACCAGTTACCTTGATAGTATCTTCATCACTATCATCATCAGTTTCAACTTCATCCCATTGTGCATACAATGTTAAGTCTCCTGTTAATTTCACCTTATCTCCAGCATCATAACTTGTACCATTACCATTCTTTTTAGTATTCCATTCAATAAATTCATATCCAGCCTTGTCTGGTTCATACAATGTTATTTTTGTATCTGCATCTATTCTCTTTGTAAGGATTAAATCTCCATCATCATCTTTATAATAAACTCTATACTGCTCTTCTATCTTTTGACCGTTTTCTAATGGAATATTACTATCCATCACAGCATTTGGATTTGAAATCTGACTTGGAACATATGGCTGTACTGGATTTCCATAATAGTCATATCCCTTCAATGGTGTTGGTACATCATTCCCCATACATACACCATCTGGACCGAAGTAATACATCTTTCCATTTATTATGTTTGAACCTGTCTGCATTCCACCACTTGGTCCTAAAAGATATATTTTTCCTTCAACCTGAATTACTCCAGTCTGCATTGCACCAGATTGATCCAGATAATACCATGTACCATTAGAGTTTAACCAACCAGTCTGCATTACACCTAAAGAATTAAAATAATACCATGTCCCATTTATCATATTCCATCCAGTTGATAAATAATATCCATTACTATACGCAAAGCCTCCATAGTAATTATTTATCCATGCTGCTTCAGTTTTCATTGGTATCATAACAGTTACTACTGTAAGTGCAATACTTACAGCTATTAACTTGTTTAAGAACTTATTTCTCATAATAATTATCTCCTGTTAATATTATTACATTTGTAGTTATCTAGTAATTATGGTCTTTTAATTCAAAATTTTGCTTTGTTAATATTATTACATTTGTAGTTACCCCTTAATTTAGTTCATTCACCACATGTGCTCTAATACATAAATTACTTTTAAAATTGAATTATGCTTTAATCTATTTACTTAATAAATATTTTTTAACTTATTATCACTAACTTGTAGCTGTACTATCAACAACTGGTGCATTGGATACACCTATAATAAATTCACTATATTTTGTACTATCATAATTTGCAGATACTCTTACTACAACTTGGGAACCTATTGCAATGTCTCCTGTTCTTGTAACTGATAACAATCCATTAGAACTTATCTGTGCAGTAACATTCTTTGGTTGTGATATTATTTCCCATTTAAGGAAATTGCTATACGAACCTACATCTTCTCCATTTACTTTTGCTGTAAAGTTAATATTTCCACTTTGACCATTTTCTAAAGTAACCTGATTAATTGTACTTTCTAAATTTATGTTTTCTATAGCTTTTAATACAGTGATTACATCTGTAGTATAGCTATCTTCTGAAGAATTTAAAGTTGCAACTGCTTGTAGTTTGATTGTTCCAGGATTTACTGGTGTAACTGTATATGTTGCACTATTTCTAGAAACTGTTACATCACTGGTTACAAAGGCACTTCCTGTTAAACTACCATCATTAGCAGAAGTAATAGCTGACAATTTAATCTTATTTCCATTAACATTTTCAGGTAATACTTTACTTGTGACTTTAAAGTCTTGTCCAGAAATAACTACATTTGGAGACGAAACTAACACACCTTGAATATTTTCATATATATTTATTTTAAATTCCTTAATGATATTGTCAGCAACAGCCTTTATTCTCACAGTTACCATTTCACTTGAAAGTTCCTTGTTTGCAGTTATTGTAAGCTTATTACCTTCTATTTTTGGTGTTACGTAATCTTTATCACCTAAAACTGACCATGTAATATTTTTATCTGTTGCATTATCAGGACCAACTTCACCTTCAACTGTTACTGATGCTCCTTTTTGAATATTAAATTCATATCCCTCTTCTATTTCTGTACGCTTAATTACTCCATTTGATTCAATATCAGTATATAAATCAATTTTTGTAGCATATATCTTCTGTCCACTAAATTCAATTGTAATTTCTCCAATAGCTTTACTACTGTCATTAGCTATTGCCGTAACTTTAATTACTCCATTTTTCTTTGCACCTATTATTGCACTAGTTTCTCCTGAAGTAAGAGTTGCATAATTTGAAACATCATTATCCTTACCATCACCATCAATAAGTTCCATGCTCCATTTTACTGATGAAGTATCTGTAGTGTCAGATGGGTTTAATACTGCTTTTAGATTTAATTTACCTGCATTAGTCGTAATCTCTGGTTTATTAGTAATATCATTTCCTGAAGTATCAATTGCTTTAATATCAACAGATTCTGCATCTTTAACTACAGTTATTGTAGTTTTACCTAAGATACTACTGTCACTCTTACTTTTAGCTGTAACTTCAACCTTACCTCTATATTCAGGATTTAATACTGCATATTTTAATCTTTGTCCAGCAGCATCACCTATAACCCCAATTGTTCCTTCATTTATGCTGACTTGTTCACCAATTTTTTCTCCACTAGTATATACAGCACTCCATTCAACCTCATCATTTGCTGATGCTACATTATCTGGATAAATCCTTGCAACCATTTGTAGTTTCTTTCCTGTTGAAACCGTCTTAACATTTTCATATCCTGAAACTTGAATCTTAGTTGCTTTAACTGACTGTCCAGTAATATTAATTGTCTTAGTTGCAGATATTCCTGATCCATCTTTTGCTGATGCCATAACTGTAACTTTTCCATCAGCTAATGCCTTTAATTCTCCTGTATCCCTATCTATTTCAGCATATTCACTACCATCAGTAATCTTCCAGCTTACGTTTGCATTACTTGCTGTTTCTGGAGATACATCTGCTGTTAATTTTACAACTGCTCCATCTTCACTTATTGTATCTGGTCCATTAATTTTGATGCTCTCAATTAGATTCTTAGCTTCAACTACTGTAATAACCTTTGTAGTGCTTACATTAGATTTATCCATTGCTTCAGCCTTAACAGTTATCTTTCCAAGTCCATTTTCTAATCCTGTTAACACACCATTTTGATCAATAGATGCCTTTCCAGAAGCTGTTCCATCTGCATTGTCAACGATACTCCACTTAACCTTTGTGTTAGTTGCATCACTTGGTTTAACTTCTGCAGTTAATTGAGTTGTCTTACCAATTTCAACTTCATTACTTCCAGTAATAGAAATACTGCTTACAAGAGTCTGTTCTTCAAGTTCTTCCCATCTAGCATATAATGTTAAATCTTTTGTAACTTTAACTTTTTCATCAGAATCATAGCTCTTTCCAGAACCATCTCTCTTCGTATTCCACTCTATGAAGTTTCTATCCTCATCACCTTTTCCATTTTCATCATCTGGTTCATACATTTTTACTGTATCTCCATCTGTAATATTCTTTGTCTTAAGTTCCTGACCATTTTCATCTCTAAATGTAACAGTAAACTTTCTTGCTGGTTCTTCATAATCTCCATCCTCACTTTGATCAACAATAGGATTATCATATTTAGAACCATCTGGAGTCATAATCGTAGTTGAATCTACAGAATTAATCTGCTTAATACAGTTGTTATTCCTATCAAATACTTTATCTGGAACTGGTACAGCATTGGATACTATAGCCCCATTTACACCTATTGTATAAAACTGACCATTGATTATTACGTTTCCTTTTTTCATTACACCATTGTTTCCAAAATAATAAGTTTGTCCATCAATTAATAAAATACCAGTCTGCATTATTCCTGCTGAATTAGAATAATACCATTCACCATTATAATTAATCCATCCTGTTTTTAAAGCACCATTATTATCTAGGTAATACCAAGAATCACCGTATTTTATCCATCCCTTCTGCATTACACCAGAAGCATCAAAATAATATACTGTTCCATCAATATTTCTCCATCCAACAGCGTATGTATTACTTTCATAGAAATAGTAATTTCCCATATTATCATTCATCCATGTTGCTGCATACACGTCAACAGGCATTGTTGAAGAAATGCAAGCAGTTATAGCCATGCAACAAATAAGTTTCTTAATCAAATCTCGTTTCATACTTTCCCTCCTATGTTTTTACTAATTTTAACTTTAATCTATTATTCAGTTATTCAATTTCCAATGTACAATTGTTCATATAAGACATAACATATGTAAAGTCTAAAATTAAATTATAAGTATTTCAAATATACAATTGTTAACATAAGACTTTATATTATGTCAAAATACATATTAAAGCTAATAATTTAAAAATAAATAAGTAATTTTCAAATTATTGCATCATATTGATTTAATAAGATTTTATTCGAAACTCAAACAACTTCTTACCCTAATAAAAATTACATAATATTATTTGAATTTGAGTACCTTTTATATAATTATTTATCGTTCTAAACAGATTTTACTAAAGGGATTGAACTAAAACAAAAATATGCTTTAACATTCATGTCATATAAAAATCATAAAGTTGAGATAAAATTAAATGAAAACAAAAAATATGCTTCAACTTAGAATAAACATTTACCAACATCATGTTTATTTGATAACGCATAAAATATATTCACATAAATTCTTCTACATTATCGTTTATTCTAAGCAAAGCATATATAATAAAACATATTCAATATTTTTAATAAAACTATGTTCTTAATCAAAACATATCTTTTGTACTTTTAATTATATTTCCTATACTAATCTATATTTTTAAGCCATTCTTCCATCACTATTAAAATTGTACTTAACACCATCAATATATCTTGCTTTTGTAACCATAGCACCATTTATATTAAAATAATACCAACTACCATTAGTATAAACCCACTCATTTTTCTTCATCTTTCCAGATGTATCATCTAAGTAATACCATCCATCGTCACCTTGAACCCATCCTGTTTTCATTGCTCCTGTTGAATCAGAATAATACCAACTTCCATCAGCTCTGAACCAGCCTGTCTCCATTGAACATGAATTTTCTCTAAAGTAGTACCAGTTTTCATCAATATAAGTCCAATCATTTGCTGCTTTTCCGTCTTGATTTAAATAGTACCACTTATCATTTGAATATTTCCATGTTGAATACTCCATTGCTCCATTACTTCCATTAAAATAGTACCAATCATCATCTATCTTAAGCCAATCCTTAGTCATCTTTCCGTCACTCTTAAGATAATATTTTCTACCATTATCATTAACCCATTCAGATTTTTTAACTGGACCTTGATCACTTAAGAAATACCAATCTTCACCATCTTGAACCCATTGTAAAAATAGCTGATATCCTTTCTTTTCATCAAAATAACATCTCTTTCCATCAACTATCTGCCAGCCAGTTTCCATAGCCCCATCAATTCTATTAAAGTAATAAGTTTTACCATCAATCTTCTGAACACCTTTTAAACTTATTCCATCTTTATCATAATAATAAATGTAGCCATCTTTCTTTCCCCAGCCTTCATCATTATCAAATCTATCAAAGACTTTATCCCAAGCATCATCTATATCATCAGCCTTATCCTTTATAGAATCAGTCAAATCGTCTATGGCATCTGATAAATCTTCAATAGTATCAGTAACATCACTAACTACACTATTTACCTTCTTTATAACTTTATCTATAATTTCAGTTATTCCACTATTTTGAATTATTTCTGATATCTTTTCTTTTATATCTTCTAAAATCTTATTTTTAATTTGTTCATTAAAATCTTTGATTTGCTCTACAGATATACATAAAGGCTTACCATCTTTCTGCATAATTAATGCACCAATTTTTCCTCCAACAAAGTATCCTGCATCTTCAATTTGCTCACCATTCATAACCTCATAACCATATATAGGTACACTTTGTCCATTAAAAGCAAGTATTGTCTGATACACAGCATTATATACTTTTGGTTTTACACTCTCAATTTGCTCATCAGTCATACTATCTACAATTTTATTTACTTCATCTTGACTTGCCCCTGGTTTCACTAAATTGGGTTCATTTTTTAAGATTTGTCTTATAGTATCGTTGCTACTGCATATCTGAGTTGCCATTTTTTCCGCAATACTCTTAGTTATTGTTAATTTTATATATTTAGGTGATTGCACTTTAACTGTAGCGCCTGGATATTTCCCATTTATATATTGTGTTATTTTTTCAGCAATTTGTTTATCTTCTACTGTTTCTTCAGATGCTAAACTTATGCTATTTTCTAATGATTCAATATTGTAATTATTTGAAAATTCGTTACTATACTTATCGGCTGCTTCAGCTCTAATCTGCATATTTCCAACAGGAACTATTGTTGCCAATGTAGTTGCTAATACTATTAATGCACTTGTCTTTTTAAGTCTCTTTATCATATCTTTCCCTCCCAAAACTATAACAATATTATAACACTTATACTGATCAGTTCAAATATTATCTATATATATTCTAATAATTATTTTTCTTAGTAATTATTCAAACTTCAATATATCTAAGAAAAATTTTATTAACATATCTATTTTCTATATAATCCTTTAATAAACCTAAAATTATTTTTAAATATATATATTTACTTTATCTTTCTAGAACTTATATTTATATATTTTCAAAATTAAATTTATTACCATTTTTATTAATATCTTTACTGATATTTTTATTAAATACTGAACAGTAAAAACTTTGTTTTACAAAAAATTCTACAGCAATACATTTGAATTTTTATTATTTAATCATTTAAAATATATCAGGAATATATTTTAATTCACGTTAAATAATCTATATTTTTAATGCCAATTAATATTTTAGAGGAAAATTCATAATTCTTTACTAATTTACTTTTGGGGTATATTATTTTTTAATTAACATAATCACATACTAAATACACATATCTATTAGAATCATAGTGTAATTTATAGGAAAAACCTTTTTAAAAATAATTGTTGGTAAACAAAGCTCTTTTAAATATTTTAATAATCTTCAACATGATTTGTCCTTAAAACTTCAACA
>OGIT01000430.1_pt1 | contig 19933 bp, 25 predicted proteins | sample 1571881 | NCBI WGS metagenome assembly OGIT01 (sample SAMEA2582101, study PRJEB24529) | metagenome | biome: Human gut stool | place: China | collected 2011 | reverse complement strand
AAGGGTCTGACGGTGGTGGTCAACCAGGGTGCTGTGGTCTACGGCGGCCTGGATGTGACTGCGGATGTGACCGCACAGCTGAAAAAAGCCAAGAAATGATCCGGCAGGAGACAGGAGGGATGGCTCATGGGCAGATGGCTCAGTCTTCTGCTGACAGGTCTCCTTCTCCTGACGGGCTGCGGATTTTCCCGGGGGAAGCTTCCCTTTCAGCAGGAAAGACCCCGGTTTGCGGTAGTGGATTGGGACAGGCTGGTGGAGCAGCATCCCAAGTATAAGGAATGGAAGCGCCAGAAGGAACAGCTGGAAACCGCCCGCTGGCTGCGGGACCGGCAAAGGGAAAACGGCCAGCAGCAGCTGGATCTCCTGAAAAAGATGAAACAGGTCCGGGAAGCCGGCAAGGGACAGTTCCAATCGGCCCAGTGGTCCGCCAAGGTAGCGGAGAAACGGGCCCAAGAACAGGACCGGCTCCGGAAGAAGCGGGAAGCCCTTGAAGGAGAAGCGGAAGAACGGGTGAAGGCAGACCGGGATGCGGTGGAAGAAAAATACCGGATCCCTCTGTTCAACCTGCGGCTGAAGCTGGGCAGCGTGAAAATGACAGATGCCGCCCAGAAAGCCCTGCTCCAGGAACAGCAGGAACTGCTGGACAAACGCCAGAAAGATCGGGCGGAAGTGGAAGCAGAGAAAGAACAGTGGCTCCAGCAGCAGCTGGCTGCCGATCTAGCGGCTTCTCAAGCACGGCTCCAGGCTTTTTCTAAAGAACTGGCCGGGCAGGTGGTCCAAGAGGAAACGGGACTTACTCTGTCGGGGAAAGGTCCTCGGAACCAAGAAGGCCAGGCGGAACTGGACAAGCTGATCCAGTCCATGGACCAGCAGATCCAGAAACAGGAAGACAAAGAAAGGCAGCTGCGGGAGGAAATCGACAGCGATATCCTCAGCGCCATCAAAAAAGTCAATCTGAGCCGGAAATACACGCTGGTGTTCCGGAATCCAAGAGCCAACATCAGTGCCGACGATATTACGGATGAAGTGGATACGGTCGTCCAGCAAATTGTATATTAAGAGGGATGGAAAACATGAAAAAAGCAATGATTCTCTGTGTTGTAGCAGCAGCGATGCTGTCCTTTGGCTGCGGGCGGAATGCCCAGTTCGGTGTGGTGGACATGAATAAGGTCCAGACAGAAAGTCAAGTGTTCAAGGATGCCACCAAGGACCTCCAGACCAAAGGCAAGGCTATGGAAGAGGAACTGAACCAGGAAACCGCAGGCAAGAGCCAGGAAGAGGCCCAGAAGATCCTTACGGAAAAGAGCCAGAAAATGCACAGCCTCCAGGCAGAAGCACAGGCTAAGGTCAAGGGCAGCTTCGATGCTGCGGCAGCTTCTGTAGCCAAAGAGAAGAACCTGAGTGCCATTCTGGTCAAAGAAGCGGTCCCCCAGGGTGGCGTCGATGTTACCGACGATATCATCAAAGCAATGAAATAAGATTCGATAAGGGCGGACCGGGGTTCGCCCTTTTTCCCGTACCATCATGAAATGGAAAGGATGCTGGAAATGGAAAAAACATTACAGGAACTGGCAACATTGTTACAGGGAGAGATCCTTCAAGGAGATCCCCAGATGATCCTTAAAGGTGTCAACGGATTGGAAGAAGCCCAGGCAGACCAGATTTCCTTTGCGGTGCCTCCCTATCTGGAATTTGCCGGACAGTCCCATGCAGGAGCCATCATGATTCCCCGGGGCGCGGCTCTGAAAGGGAATCAGGCGGTACTGGCCGTGGAGAATCCCCGGGCGGCTTTTGCTGTCCTGCTTCAGCTCTTCCGTCCGCCGGAGGCGGTAAAGAAGGGCATTAGCCAGTATGCCTTCATCCATCCTTCTGCCAAAGTAGGGAAAAATGTGGCCATCCTGCCTTTTGCCTATGTGGCGGAAGATGCGGAAATCGGCGACAACACGGTGATCTACCCCCATGTGTATGTGGGACGCCATGTGAAGATCGGCTGTGACTGCACCCTTTATTCCAATGTGACGGTACGGGAAGACTGCATCCTGGGCGACCGGGTGATCCTCCAGGCCGGCTGTGTCATCGGCGGGGACGGTTTCGGCTACATCACCGCCAACGGCAAACACACCAAAGTGCTCCAAACCGGGAACGTGGTCCTGGGCGATGATGTGGAAATCGGCTGCAACAGCTGCATCGACCGGGCTACCGTGGACAGCACGGTGATCGGCAAAGGCACCAAGATCGACAACCTGGTCCATGTGGGACACAATGACATCATCGGAGAGAACTGCATCCTGGTGGCCCATGTGGGGATTTCCGGCAGTGTCACCATCGGGAACAACTGTACCTTCGGCGGCCAGGCTGCTACTGCCGGCCATCTGAAAATCGGCAGCAACTGCACTTTTGCCGGCCGTACCGGCATCATCAGCGATGTGCCCGACAATGTGGTCTGGGCTGGTTTCCCGGCGCAGCCCCATGTGGATTGGCTGCGGCAGACGGCCAACGAACGGAAGCTGGGAGGAATGCTGAAACGGCTCCGCCAGCTGGAAAAGACCGTAGAAGAACTGGAAAAAGGAAAGAAGGAACAACCATGAAGAAACAACTGACCGCCGTCCTGCTGTGTGCCCTGGCGGCCCTGCCTTTTACGGCTGCAGAAGCCAAGAACACTCCCAGCGGCACCAGCGGCATCATCAACGCCCCGTCCGCCGGATTGGATTGGACCAAAGAAGGCCGGAATGTGCGGGGCAACATCGCGCTGCCCCTGGGCATCGAAATCGCCGGCAGCCATGTGGATACCAAACATGACGGTTCCTATGGCACCGTCAGCGCCAAGCTGCAGGTCCTCCGGGAAACCCCTGTGACCCCGGCCATCGCCATCGGTGTGGAAGATATCGGCGACCGGAATGACCGCCGGGGCTATGTGGCCGTGAGCAAGGCCCTGGCCGCCGGCTGGAAGCTCCATGCCGGGGTGGGTACCGGAGACCAGTACAAACACGGTTTCTATGCCGTGGAAAAAGAAACGAAACTCCTGGGGCTTTCCATGAACCTGATGGGAGAATATGACGGCAGCCATTTCAACTACGGCGCCGGCATCCCGGTGGGGAAATTCATCCAGGCCCAGGTGGGTGTGAGAGACCATCACCTGTACGGGGGCATGGATCTGACTTTTTAAGGAGGAAACAAAATGGCTGCGTACAAGCTCATGCAGTTCGTCAGCTGGCTGGTCTGCCATCAGCCGAACTGCCTGAACCATGCCTTGGCCTGGGTGCTGGGGCATTTGGGCTGGCGGGTGGTCCCTGCCTGGCGCCGGTATATGGCCAAAGAAAATATCAAGGACTGCCTGGGGGTGGATGAGGCCCGGGCAGAGGAAATCGCCAGGGAAAGTGTCTACCGGTTCGGCCGGATGCTCATCGAAGTGCTGAAATATCCCCTGATCACCCGAGACAATTTCCGCCGGCTGGTCCGTTTCGAAGGACTGGAAAACCTGGAAAAGGCCTACGCCGAAGACAAGGGCGTGATCATGTGCACGGCCCATTACGGAAACTGGGAGATGCTGGGGGCCTCCATGGCCCTTTTGGGCTATCCCATCCTTTCCATTACCCGGAAACAGAACAATGGGGCCATGGACCGGTTCATCAATGACTACCGGCGGATGGTGGGACAGCATGTGACCTACAACCACGGAGAAAACAGCATGCTGGCCATTGGCCGGTACCTGAAGAAAAAGCATCTGGTGGGGATCCTTTACGACCAGGATTCCGCCCACACCGGAGAACATCTGCTGTTTTTCGGGAAGCCTTCCCGGGTCCCTCAGGGCGCAGCCCATCTGTCCCGGATGTTCGGGTCTCCCATCGTGCCTCTTTTCATGCACAACAATCCGGACGGGACGCTGACCGCCCGGATCTATCCGGCTCTCCATACGGAGAAAACGGCTAACCGTTCCGAGGATGTACGTGTTATAATGGAAGCACTGGTGGCCATCGCAGAACGGGAAATCCGGCTTGACCCCGCCATGTGGTTCTGGGTCCATGATCGCTGGAAAGATGGCCGCAAACGGTACGAAAAGTATAAGAAAGGCGTGTGATCCATGACAATCGAAAAACAACACACCCTGAAACAGGCTGCTTCCTGTGACGGCATCGGCCTCCATTCCGGAAAACTGGTGGAAATGACCCTGCGTCCGGCACCGGTGGATACGGGTATTGTCTTTGTGCGTACAGATTTGGAAGGCCATCCCCAGGTCCATGCAGTGGCGTCCAACATTACGGCCACCACCCGGGCCACTACCCTGACGGAAAACGGGGCCAGCGTCACTACCATCGAACATCTGATGGCCGCCCTGGCCATCCTGAAGATCGACAACTGCTATGTGGAAATGTCTGCTGCTGAGCCACCCGTAGGCGATGGCTCGGCCCAAGCTTTCATCGATGAGATCCAGAAAGCCGGGATCCAGGAACAGGACGGAGAACGGCAGGTCTACCATGTGGACCGGGCCTTTTCCCATTATGACGGAGACCGTTCCATCGTGGTCCTGCCCTATGAGGGATTCCGGATCACCTTTACCTCCATCAATCCCCATCCCCTCTTGGGGACCCAGGTGTTGGATGTAGAGGACAAAGGAGACTGCTTCCTGAAGGAAGTGGCAGCCGCCCGGACGGTGGCTTTTGAAGAGGAAATCGCCCAGCTGCGGAAAATGGGACTGGGACTGGGAGGCAACCTGGACAATGTGGTGGTCTTCGGCAAGGATAAGGTCCTGTCCAAACTCCGGTTCCCCGATGAGCTGATCCGTCACAAGATCCTGGACGTGATCGGGGATATGTACCTGCTGGGTCCCATCCATGCACACATCATCTGTATGAAGAGCGGCCATGCCTTCAACGATAACGTGTCCCGCCAGATCGATGAATACCGGAAGCTCCATGAATACCATCCCAGACATCAGGCTTCCGTACAACATAAAAGCGAGATAAGGAGTAAGGCTATGATTACTTTAGACATTCAGGAAATCCAAAAAATTCTGCCCCATCGGTATCCCATGCTGCTGGTGGACCGGATCATTGAACTGGAACCCATGAAACGGGCTGTGGGCATCAAGAACATTACCATCAATGAACCTCAGTTCATCGGGCATTTCCCCGGCAACCCCATCATGCCGGGAGTGCTGCTGATCGAAGCCATGGCCCAAGTGGGCGGTGTCACCCTGCTGTATCCGGAAGAGAACCGGGGCAAGATCGCCGTCTTCGGGAAAATCGACAAAGTGCGCTTCCGCCGTCCCATCAAACCGGGAGACCAGCTGGTGACTACGGCGATCATTACAAAAATCAAAGGCAATATGGGTGTGGCCCACTGTGAAGGCACAGTGGACGGAGAACCGGCCTGTGAAGGAGATTTCTTCTTTGCACTGGCCGAAAATAAACAATAAAGGTGGAGTGGAACAATGACAGCAGATTCTAGTATGATACATGAGACAGCCATCATTGCACCGGGTGCGGAAATCGGCCCCAACGTGAAAATTGGCCCGTACTCTGTCATCGGTGAACATGTCAAGATCGGTGAAGGTACCGTGATCCATCCTCACGTCGTGATCACCGGGCGGACCACCATCGGGAAGAACTGCGAATTCTTCCAGGGAGCCAGCATCGGCGAAGTCCCTCAGGACCTGAAATACAAAGGCGAAGATACGGCGACCATCATCGGAGACCATGTGACCATCCGGGAATGCGCTACCGTCCATCGTGCGGTGGGAGAAGGCAATGAGACCCGGATCGGCAACAATGTGCTGATGATGGCCTATACCCACGTGGCCCATAACTGCATCGTGGGAAACAACGTGATCATGAGCAACGTGGCCACCCTGGCCGGCCACGTGATCGTGGAAGACCGGGCCGTCATCGGCGGACTTACGGCAGTGCATCAGTTCACCAAGATTGGACGGAACTGCATGTGCGGCGGCATGAGCCGGATTTCCCAAGATGTACCGCCTTTTGTCATTGTGGCCGGCAACCCGGCTTATGTGGCAGGGCTCAACAGCGTAGGCATCTCCCGGGCAGGGATCCCCATGGAAGTCCGCCGAGAACTGAAGAAAGCCTACAAGATCCTGTACAAGAGAGGGCTGTCCCTGTCGGATGCCATCGCGACCATGGAACAGGAACTGGACAGCTACGAAGAAGTGGAACATTTCATGCGCTTCCTGCGCACGGTGGAAAGAGGCATCTGCCGGGCTTCTGCCCATGGCATCCGGGAGTAAGCCTATGGGGAAGACCTTGGGGGTGCTTGCCGGAGTGGGCCATCTGCCAGTGGATGTGATCCGGGGAGCCAAAAAAGCCGGCTACCGGACGGTGGCCATTGCCCTGGTCCCCGGCACCCATGAAGATCTGGCGAAGGAAGCAGATGTATTCCATGCCATCAATATCGGGAAAGTTGGGAAGATCTTCAAGACACTGAAGCAGGAAGGGGTGGATGAAGTCACCATGATCGGAAAGGTGACCAAGGAGATCCTCTATTCCGGAGGCATCCTGGTCCCGGACTGGCAGGCCATCAAGATCCTCATGTCCCTGCCGGACCGCCATGATGATACCATCATGAACGCCCTGGTGGCCAAGCTGGAAGACATGGGGATCCATGTGATGGACCAGACCCTGTTCCTGACGGATCTGATGCCCCAGGAAGGGGTGCTGAGCAAGCGGCAGCCCACACCGGAAGAATGGGAAGACATGAAATATGGCTTTGCCATGGCCAAAAAGATCGGGGGCCTGGACATCGGCCAGACCGTGGTGGTGAAGAACAAGGCCATCATGGCCGTGGAAGCCATCGAAGGCACCGACGCCTGCATCCTCCGGGGCGGGAAGCTGGGGAAGGGAGCCATTGTGGCCAAGACCGCCAAGCCCGCCCAGGACAACCGGTTCGATATGCCCGGCGTGGGGGTCAGGACCATGGAATCCATGATCGAATCCGGCTGTGCCGGCATCGTCATGGAAGCTGGACGGACCCTTCTGGTGGAACGGGAGAAGGCCCTGGACCTGGCCGACCGTCACAAGCTGGTGGTCGTGGCCATGAAGGATCCGGAAGCGTGAATAAGTCCATAGAGGCTGTTGACCGTTGACAGCGCAGGGGGTGTGAATTTTTTCACACCCCCTTTTTTGTTATGTGATATAATAAACTGTACAAGGAAAAACCTAGGCAGATACTGATTCTACCTAGGTTTTTTCCTTCAACGGCAGACAAACGGCAGAAATTTAGGAAAAAGAATATAAATCGTTGACACTTTCAGCGGCTTTATCACGGATATCTTGGGTGTAATTCACATAGGTTTTGGATACGATTGCAACTGTGTCGCCGAGAACCGATGCCACTAAATTTATATCACCGGTTTTAGAAAGTAATAGAGTTGCAAAGGTATGACGAAACGAATGAATGGATCTCCCATAGTTCTTTCTGAGCCATAAATTCAGATTTACAGTGAGCGCATGCAACCCTTTAGGCGGGAAGAGAAGCCCAGTTAATTGCAATGGGGTTGATTTTTTCCACTTCAAAAGCTCTTCCATGACTTCTTCCGGGGCAGGGACCGACCGGACGCTGTTGGTTGTCTTGCAGGGTTTTAGTCCATATTTGTCCCTGCCAATCTGCCCCCACTGCTGTGTTACATGGATCTGGTTTTTCCGAAAGTCTATAGCTTCCCAGGTGAGCCCTAGTATTTCCCCAATCCGAAGACCGGTCCTAGCCGCAATGAGCAACACTACATAGTGCAGCCTGTTCTTCCGCCCCTGGAAGTGGGATAGGATTTCCGACACCTCTTTAACCGTGAAGGCGTTCAATGGCTGCTTTTCTCGGCTCGAAATCTGCTTGATGATCCTGGCAGGGTTTTCCGGGATGATCTTATACAGGACGGCGTGCTGCAGGATGATTTTTAAGGCCCGGAGAGTCAAGTTACGCGTGGCCATCGCAACCGGCAGGGCATTGAGCTGATTTAGCATCATGGGCACAGCCAGATCTTTGATGGGCGTATCCAGGATAGGATCCAGTCGTTTAAGACAGGCTCGGTAACTCACCATGGAAGTATAGGACAGTTCTTTTTCCCTATCTCGCTTAAAAATAGGCCAGAACTGCCGCAGGGATATATCTTTCAGTGTCGGGTCAAAGGTCAGACCGGCTTCTTTTTCCGCCTGGTGGAGCAATTCCGTCTGATAGGCTCTAGCCTCTCTCTGTGTTCGGAAACCCTGCTTTGTTTTCTGCTTCCACTTCTTTCCAATCTTGTATGCCAGGATTAAGCATACTGAACCATTCTTCATCCTGGTCGAAAAAGTATATTCCATGACAACCCTCCTTTCAAATTATAAGCATTATAAATTTGGCTTTTCTGTTCTTAGCAGACAATAAGACCAGAAAAACACGTTTTTCCGTTCTTAACAGGGACTCACAATACCAACTGATGCATTTTTATTTTATGAATAGATTATTTTTCTGAAGTCGTTTTAACTGCTGAACACTTTTTGGATTATTGCGTAGTAACGATTCCATTTGATAAATCGCAATTTGATTTAATTTGTATAAACGATCAGCCTGTGGAATCCCTTCGCGAATTAATTCTGCATTCATTGTTTCGAGATTGGCCAAAATGATCAGCTGTTCAATGGTTGCTGCATCTCTCATATTGCCTTTTTGTTCTTTATGTTCATTTCTCCATTGTTTTGCGGTTTTACCGAAAAGAGCTATATTGATTACATCGGCTTCACTGGCATATGTATAGCCTTCAGCTATTTTAGATATTTCCGGAGGTATTAAATTCTCTTTGATGGCATCTGTATGAATCTTGTAATTCGTTTTTGCGAGTTCTCTCTTTACAGTCCAATTCAATGCTTTGGTGTAGCTTTCATCGGATTTCAATCTTTGGTAATCCTTGATAATATAAAGTTTGAATTCAGGAGAAATCCAGGAAGCAAATTCAAAAGCAATATCTGAATGCGCAAGCGTACCTCCGTAACGACCTGACTTTGAAATAATTCCAATAGCATTAGTAGTATTAATCCATTTTTGAGGAGATAATACAAAAGAATTTCGGCCAGCATCTTTTTTAAACTGGTCGAATTCGACCAGTTTAAAATTAGGATTATTCAACGTTTCCCAGAGACCTAAAAATTCAATCGTACTACGGATTCTCATCCAATTCTTGATAACATCGGCAGGAGCCTCCGGGTTATGATATTTTGCGATATCTGTTAAAGATATGTAGTCTGATTCTGCAGAACTTGATAATCTAATGTCAACCCCATGAGCGTGAATAACTGATTTGATTTCTTTCATAGTTATATAACCCCTTTCTATTCAATCGGTTACGGGTACGTGATATTTGCAAATTATGCGAATACTACGTATCCGTTGTTGCAGAAACGGAAAAAAGACGCTCCTACGACTATTTAATAGGCAAAAATTCCACAATGTACAATCATATGGACTTACATAACCAATATCTTGTGGTTGTAGTTTCTGGGATTTCTGGTATAATAATTATAGAGCAACTCGTGAAGGATATAGGCTGGGTTCCCGAATGGGAGTAAGCGTAATGCTTAGAATTCCTTTGCCCCTGGGGTTGGCTCTTTTTTTGTTTATTTCTCAGGTTCTGAATGCTATGTTCAGGATCTTTTTTTATTTCTTCTACTATTTCCCAACCTGTAGAGAATACTGGCTATTAACAATATTTCACCAAGTATGACGTGATTCCACGACCTTGCCGATGATATGGACCGGCAAATCCGCTATTTCTCTATTGGGCCAGTCATCTAACTATCGGATAAACCTGCAGCCATTCAATCAATTTATTCCGGTCTACTAAATCTACACCATTGGCCGCAGCTAATTCTTTTGCACCTGAAGTAAAGTAATTACTGGTAACAACAGAAGCCTGCGAATATTTGTAATAGGCTTTAGCCGCCACAGCTTCTTGGATAGCCGTATTTGATACCGCATCTTTATATCGTTTGGCCTGAACAATGCGTTTCTCGCCAGCTTTTGAGAGTAATAGATCTGCTCCTTGATCTCCGCTGGCCTTAGTAAATTGCACATCGTAACCCATTTGTTTATATAATTTGCCAAGAACTTGCTCAAATGCAACACCATCCAAGGAATCAATATAATGGATGTCGATATTTTTCATTACTGATCCACCAGATGCTACAGCTGCCTTTATAGAGTCGGATCTCTTTTCTATGGCAATTCTTTGATTTAATTTTGTTAAAGCTATCTCGATTTCTGCAGCTTGCATGGGGCATCCATAATTAACCGAAAATGATGCTAGAAAATTGATATAGGTCTTATTTTGCGCAAAAGTGGCATAATAAGCGCCGATTAAAAATTCTTTACTCATGATAGCAGGCTTTACTGAGCTTGCGACAATTTGTTCTATCTGTTTCGTAAAACTTTTAAAAAAGAGCTCGTAACCGGCTTGATATAACTGACCATCCACAATCTTATTGAATTCGGGTTCCGATAAAATACTTGAATCAATTCCTTTTTCTTTTGTAATCAAATTTCTAATCGAGGTGTAATCATAATTGTTCAGAACAATTTTTGTCGGCCAAACATCCCATATACTGGTAAAAGCTTTCAGATATTCTGAAATAAATGGGCGTAATTTTATTTCCAACTGGGTCTTTTGACTAAGTGCTTCAAGCTGTTTATTTTCAGCTAATTGCGGCAGCCAATATTTATGATATACTTTCCAGCCTAACCAGATTGCAACAATGCCTAAAACTTGAGGATGCTCAGATGCTAATGCCAAAATGAATATCCATAAAAAGATCTTCCCAATCGTTTTCATACGTAACCCCCTTTAACTTACCATTCTCTACGGTTTTCTATGACTTTCCCGACAATCCTAACGGGGAGATTCTCTATATCTGCATTGCTGTAAAAATGAGGTTCATATACAGCAGGGTTAAAAGCATATAAAAAAATACCGTCTTCGGTCTTTTTGACTTTCTTTAGCGTTCCTTCATCACCGTTAATCAGAACCACTGCTATTTCACCGGATTCCACATCTGGCTGTTCTTTTACGATTACGATATCTCCTTCTTTGAACTCCGGGATCATACTGTCGCCACGGACTTTTAAAGCGAACAGCTTTCCCTGCTTGGCCATCCTGGTCGTGACTTCTTCCCAGCCAATAATGTTTTCTGCGGCGTATGCTGGTTGTCCGGCTATGACGCTGCCGAGAATGGGGATTTTAGTGGCTGCGGGTACGCTTCCTAAGTGGTTATCAAGGCCCAAAAGAACATCAGTAGAGATTCCAAAAACTTTTGCGAATAAAGTTATTTCATCATCTTTTATAGAACGCTTTCCATTTTCAATTTTATTTAAGGCCACCGGATTCATACCAACCTTTTGAGCGAGTTCATATTGTTTCCATCCTCGGTCCTCTCTAAGATGTACTATTCTAGCCCCTACATTCATATGCGTGCCTCCTTAATATTTCTATTATCGAACTATCACTGTAATTATAACATTCTAAAATAGAAAAGCTATAAATGTTTCTAAAAAGATAATTTATTATATTGACTTTCGAAAAAAGAAATCTTATAATCTATAAGGGAGGTGAAAGAAATGAAAGCTAAAAGAAAAAATTTTAGCCCTTTGATTCTGAAAAAGAAAAGAATTCAAGCTGGCTTAACCCAAGACTATATGTCGAAAAAACTAGGATTTAAGACTTCGGCTCCTTATTGTAAAATTGAAAATGGTAAGCAAAGAGCCACGGCTGAAATGCTATCTCAAATTGCCTTGGAACTGCATTGCGCCATTGATGATTTATATTGCTAATTTTTTTAACAACAAAATTACTAAAATAGAAATATATTATGGTAATTTTAGCTAAACTCTGAGAGATGAAAGGGAGCCCCCAAAATGGAAACTAAAGCATTTCAATTTGAAGTGAATATCGGGCCTAATTCCTACGAAAGTTGGGCCGAAATCGAAGGTGTGATTCAAAAAGCGGTTGATCTTGTGGACGAATACGAAAAAGGGCACAGCGGCAACCGTACCCTTTTGGTAGTAAAGCTCGATGTTTAATTGACGGATTCTACCCAGATTGAGAGGTATTAAATGTTTAACAACAAAGTAGGCCTAAGTGATTATCAGGCTTTAAGAGAAGCATTTTTCGGATTTACCGCAAAAAACAAGATGAATATCCTTGAAGCTGAAGCTGTCTTGGATTCGTTAAAACAGGATCTCAAGAAACAAATTTGCAGCGGAATCTATGATAACAATTTAGATACTTTCTGTTATATAAATAATCCGTCTTTAGACACAAAGACGGATTATAAATGAACCAACTTTGCAAGGTATTAAGAGGTTAACACATCTTTAATTGCCGAGCCGGAAGTAATCAAGTTTTTCCAAGCTGCTTCGCCGGTTAACGCAGCAACCATGATCCTATCATTGGAATCAATATAATAACCCAGGTTGTCACGAATTTCTACGGCCGTTTGTGAAGTCACTATTAACCAGCAAGACTCTGTTACTCTACAAGCAGAGTACAGCTTTAAACGGTTGATTAGTTCGGCATAGTTTTGTTGAGGCTTGCACAGATCGTATGTAACAATGTATTTTCCCATATTAATCACCTCCTTTCTTACTTCCGATTATACCAGAAAGGAGGCCACGCTAAAAAGGAGTGATTCAAAATGACCGAACTTGGCCAACTAAAAAAGGAACCCCAAGTTGATAACACGATAACTTTTGATGAACTGGTAGAAGCCGCAAGACCATTGATAAAATTGCTACGCGAAAAAAGAGACCCTATGACTACGGCAATAGTCAAAGGGTGGGAAGTAGTTCTTGTCCAGGCAGAAATGGGCTGTCCCGTCAACTCTTCTTTAAAACTTGGAGCGGAGACCGAACTCGAGCTCAAGCGGCAGCTTGAAGAACGGCGGTTTCAAGCGAAAGATGCAGGCCAAATGACTAAGCAAAAAATAGTGGAGTGCTTAAACAAAATGACTACCGACTTCAACCGGCAACTTGCAGAACGGGAAAGACAAGGCAAGTTATGCGATGAAAAATGCTCCTATTTTAGATTAATGGGGTTTTTATTAAAGTGTTGCTGGCGCATGGTCGATCAAATCTAAAGGCAAATTATTCTTTAAAATACGTAAGCAAGAATTCGATAATATCGATTATTGTTCTGATAACTGCTATTTTTTCTGTGCGTGTCCACTCACTAAACTTCGGGAAGAAAGAATCAAACCGATATTCCGCTTTCTCAGTAAACTCGGGAACATCCTCGGCTGGAACTTGCTCTTCAAAAGCCGGTTGTGCTTGAAGTGCTAGCTCAAGCAAACGGTCGCGATCCGCCTGGCTGATCTGAGACAATACCTCGAAGGCGGGTTCCCACAATTCTCTGGAGACTTCTCCTGATTTTACGAGTAAGGTAATGAAATCACGGTAATCATGTACCATTTTCTTGCAAGCTGGAGAATGCAACAATGCAATGAAGTTCTTACAGTCGTCAGAATTTGATAGCGCTCGCAGTATTTCAACCATCTGTTGAATTTGATCTGTAATGGATGGTGCTTGATCGATGGATTTTTCCATTAAAATCATCCCCTTTCTTAAGGGAATTATATCAAATGCTTGCTTACTGGCAAAATCGTAATTTCTTTCTAGGAGGTGAAAACGTGGATCCGAAAGAATTTGAGCGACCAATTTGGAAAGCAAAAACCGTAGCAGATTACTACGGATGCACTGTACAAGCTGTGTATGACATGCGGGATGCTGGGAAACTGCACCAGCTTGATAATCTTCCAGGTGTCCGTTTCCAAAAACAGGAGGTAATGGAGGTCGCAAGATTTCCTGGTGATTCTCTTCTTCCACATGAAGTAGCCAGGCTCAAACGAGAGCTAATGCTGGAAAAAGAGCGAAATACCAGGATTATGAAACTTTTGCATAAAGTCGGTCTATTGGGATCTGAAGCTATGGCAGAGATTTCAAAAGAATCCGTAGATGAAGAATATTTATAAAGGGGGGTGAGGAAATGGACGCAGAGATGATTGAGAATATCCGGTCTAACGTTAGGTACTACAGGATCGTGAAAGGGATATCCGGGCGCCAACTCAGTGCAGCGATAGGACTCAGTCCCACATGGATCCACTGCTTTGAGACTAGAATTATCCGGGAATCAACTCCTGAAAATCTGCAACTGCTGGCTAAGGCCCTTGGCAAGAAGTTGAGCGATTTGATTAAACCACCCAAAGTTGTGATTCAGGCAATTAGCCCGGAAGAAGCGGAGAGGGGATTGCAGAATCTGGAACGGATCCGCAAACAAAAAGGGCGGCCGGTTCGGCAATTTGAAATGGACATCGGCCTGTGTGAAGGGCACCTATATAAAGCACTCGCAGGTCGTAGAAAATTCACCATTGAAACTTGGTGGAAGGTCGCAGAAGCATTGGACATGGATCTAAAAGCGCTGATTGGGAGGACAGACTGATGGTTTACAAAGTGAATGATGAATTCTTGGATAAAGTAGATTCGCTGCTGGATAGCATTGCCGATATGTGTCAGGCTACTGATACCCTGGATAACGCAGGCGTAGCGATCATCAATATCCCAAAATGGGCAGCCATGAGAGACAAAGCTGCCAAAGTATTGGACAGTATGAATGATGGCTTTGATGCTGCGGAAGGAGAGGAAGAAGATGAGGAAGACACTGAAGAATGCACCGATCCTGGTGACGATGATCCTGATGCCGTATTTGATGCTGCGGATGGCTTTGGATGTGATCCTGAGGCTGATTGATACGTTGGCTGATGGCTTCGACACTCTAGGGCCCCGGTTCCAAGGTATTGTTATCGGATTCTTCGGCGCAATCAGCATGCTTATTATCGCCATCAATCTGGCTGTGTGGGGGTGAGGGAGGTGATGCCGATTGAGCGCAAAAAAAGCTCATCAGCAGGCGACTGATGAGCTAGCGAGGGAATCCTTGAAAGATTCAACCTCAGTATACCATAGGAATCAGTAAAAAGAAAGCGAGGTTTTTATTATGAAAGTTATTTTTGAGGGCACACCGAAGCAAATCAGACAGGAAGCGGCTGCACTGCTAGGCTTCAAAGATGAACCAGTACTGGTGGAAGTACCCGGAACCGAACCTGCCCATCCGGACTATGTAGCCGAAAAAATCCCAGCGAAGGATGCGCCCATCAAGCTGGCTCCGGGTTCCACCGTGGTCATCCAAAACAATACTCCAGCTACGCCACCCATTCCAACAGCAACTCCCGTGGTTCCCACAGCACCCGCCAAAACCTATACTCTGGATGATCTGATCACAGCAGCAGCTCCTTTACTCGATTCCGGAAAGTTCGATGAAATGACTGCGCTTACCCGGAAATATGGCGCGGACAGCTTCATGGCGATCAAAGAATCCGATTTCGGATCGGTAGCTGCGGACCTTCGGGCCCTGGGGGCTAAATTATGACCGCCCATGCATTTCTTTCCGCGTCCAGCGCCCACCGGTGGCTGAACTGCCCCATTGCACCTTCTCTGGAAGCGAAATTTCCGGATACCGCCAGCCCATATGCGGCTGAGGGGACCCTGGCGCATAAGTTCTGTGAACTGAAGCTTCGGAAATATGCGGTGGAGCCTATGGCCAGCAGCACTTATACCCGGCGGTTGCACAAACTCCAGAAAGAGACTGGGTATCAAAAAGAAATGGATGAATGCAGCGAAGAGTACCTGGATCGGATCAAAAGCATCATGCTTTCCTACCCGAATTTACCTCATGTGGTAGCCGAACAGAAAGTAGATTTTTCAAAGTATGTGCCGGATGGTTTCGGTACAGCCGATTGCCTCATTTTGGGCGGTGATACCCTTAATATCGTAGATTATAAACACGGCAAAGGCGTGGAAGTTGACGCCAAAAACAACCCACAGCTGCGGCTATATGCGTTGGGCGCCCTGGAGCGGTACGCAATCCTGTATCCTCTGAAGCAGGTTACTATGACCATCATCCAGCCCCGGATCAACAACTACAGTACCGATTCCATTTCGGTCGCTGAATTGCGGGACTGGGGAACGAACGTGGTCAAACCTGCAGCCGATAAGGCCATGAAAGGCGAGGGAGAAGCTCAGCCCGGAGAATGGTGCCGGTTTTGCCGGGCCCGGCAGCAGTGTAAAGCCCGCGCAGACTACTACAAAAACGTTGGCCTAAAAGCCCAAGAAGCCGGAGACCCCAAACTACTGAAGCCAAGCAGCCTTTCCCAGTATTTGGAACTGGCCAAGGGGCTGAAACAATGGATCGAGGATCTGCAGGATTACGCGCTTACCTCAGCCCTCAACGGGGCGGAGATTCCCGGATGGAAGGCGGTAGAAGGGCGCGGCAGCCGGGGTTGGACTGACCAGGAAAAAGCGTTTGAGGTACTTCTGCAGCATGGTATCCCTGAATCCATTCTGTACAACCGGGTGCCGCTTACACTGGCGCAGACCGAGAAAGCCGTAGGCAAGAAAGAGTTCGAAGAATGGATGCAAGACTTTATCGTTAAGAATCCGGGCAAACCTACCCTGGTGCCCGATTCAGATAAACGGCCGGCCATCAGCAACGTGGCCAAGGCTGAAAATGGATTTAAAGATATGGAGGCGTAATTATGAACAACACACAATGCGTACTGGAGAATGTCAGACTGAGTTATGTCCACTTGGTAAAACCTTTTGCAAACCATCCGGATCAACCGGCCAAATATTCCTGCACGATCCTGCTGCCTAAGACTGATATAGCAGGAAAAGCAAAACTAGATGCGGCCATCGAAGCTGCCAAGGCACGGGGCGCGGAAAGCCAATGGGGCGGGATCGTCCCTCCCGTATGTCCGACGCCGGTGCATGACGGCGATGGCGTAAAGCAGGATGGGACGGAGTTCGGCCCTGAATGCAAAGGGCACTGGGTTATGACCGCCGGCGCGAAAGCAGATTATCCGATTGAAATCGTTGACCGCCATCTGAACAAGATCCTAGATCCTACCCAGATTTACAGCGGGATGTATGCTAACGTATGTGTCAATATGTATCCTTACCTGTATAACGGTAAGAAGGGAATTGGCTGCGGCCTGGGCCCGGTCCAGAAGACAGCCGATGGGGAAGCTTTTTGCGGAGGCGCACCGACCGCGGCCAGTGTATTCACCAGCATGGCCGCCAATACCCAAAGAATCAACCCGCTGACCGGCAAACCGATGTAAGGCTTATCGCGGGGCTTAATTGGCCCCGCTCTTTTTATCTGAAGAAAGGAGGGGGAACATGCGGCATCTCAGCATAGATATAGAAACGTTTTCAGACCAGGATATCGGGAAAACTGGGGTATGGCGGTATTGCGATACACCAGCTTTTGAAATCATCCTGTTCGCCTATGCTTACGATTTTGGCGCAGTCCATGTCATCGATCTGGCCCAGGGTGAAACAATCCCGGACAGTATTATTAAAGACCTCCAGGATCCAGATGTAATCAAACACGCCTACAATGACCAGTTCGAAGTGACCTGTCTGAACCATGCCGGATATAAGACGCCAATCGAGCAATGGCGCTGCACGATGATCCACAGCATGTATCTGGGCTATCCGGCAGGGTTGGCCACCCTGGGCAAGGTATTAGGGCTTCCTGCGGATAAGCAGAAATTGTCCATCGGCAAAGCTCTGATCCGGTACTTCTGCGTACCCTGCAAGCCGACCCAGAAAAACGGAGGCCGGACACGGAACAAGCCCTACGAAGATCCGGAAAAATGGGACCTTTTCAAGGAATATAACCGGCAGGATGTTGTCACCGAAATGGAAGACTACAAACGGCTGGCCGCATTTCCGGTGCCGGAGGAAGTATGGCGGGATCGGGAAATCAACTATCATCTCAACTGTCGGGGTGTTGGCATCGACTTGGATCTTATGCATGGCGCACTTGCCATCGATACCGAATACCGGGAGAAACTTATTGCACAAGTACAAACGCTCACCGGAATCGAAAACCCTAACAGCCGCAGCCAGCTGCTGGACTGGCTCAACCAGAACGGACTTCCAGATCTTGAGAAACTGACCAAAGACACGGTTAAAGATACCTTGGTCACTACGAAAGGAACCCCCAAAGAAGTCTTGCAAATCCGGCAGTACCTGGCCAAAAGCTCAGTAGCTAAATATGCTGCTATGGAACGGGCCGTCTGTACTGACGGACGGATCCGCGGCGTGATGCAATATTACGGGGCCAGCCGGACAGGAAGATTTGCTGGCCGGATCCTGCAGCCCCAGAACCTGCCCCACGATGTGCCGACTGCTGTGGACACGGCCAGAAAGTTAGTTAAGGAGGGCAACCTGCCAAAACTAGAGCTGCTATACGGAAACGTATCTGCTATCCTGAGCCAGCTCATCCGTACTGCTTTAGTGGCTAAGCCCGGCTGCCAGTATGTGGTAGCTGACTTCTCAAGCATCGAAGCTAGGGTCCTTGCTTGGCTTGCGGACGAAAAATGGGAAATGGAAGCTTTTGCAGCTGGCAAGGATATCTACTGTGCTACAGCTTCTGCCATGTTCGGCGTACCGGTTGTGAAACACGGCATTAACGGTGAACTGAGGGCGAAGGGCAAGGTGGCAACGCTGGCCTGTGGTTATGGCGGCGGAGTCAACGCACTTAAGGCCATGGGCGCCGATAAGATGGGACTCAACGATGACGAACTGCGGCAGGTGGTCAGTCAGTGGCGCACGGCGTCCCCCAGCATTGTCCGGCTCTGGGGGCAGATGGAGGAAGCGGCCATCAAGGCACTGGACACTGCAGAACTCGTTCCCGTGACAAAAGGCGTCAGCTTCCAGCACAAGGCAAACATGTTATACGGATATGACTACCTGGTGATGACGCTGCCAAACGGCCGGCAGCTTTTCTATCCACAGCCGGGACTGTGCAAGAACCGTTTCGGCTTTTCCAGCCTCCAGTATCGGACACAACTGGGATCCCAATGGACGTATACAGAAACCTACGGCGGAAAAATCACAGAAAATTGTATCCAAGCAATCGCCAGAGACTGTCTTTGCGAAGCAATCCGGAACCTGGTAGCTGCCGGATATGATCCTGTGATGCACATCCATGATGAAGTAGTGCTGGAAGTCCCGGAGTCACAAATGCACCCGGACGAACTCCAGCGGGTGATTGCGCTCATGTGTAAGCCGATTTCTTGGGCCCCTGGGCTCTTGCTCAATGCTGACGGCTTTATCAGCCCATTCTATAAGAAGGATTAGCCATGTTAAACGACAGATTACTCAAAATCTCAGTCGGCTCCAGCCGCAATTCTCTCAACTGGCAGCTCACTGAAATACTCTGGTCCGACTTCATCCGCCGGGTCAAAGTACCAATCCGCAGCCAGGAAACTTTCGACGAGTACATCCGGATGCAGAAGGCCCAGCAAGGAATCCTGAAGGATATCGGAGGATTCGTTGGGGGGACCCTTAACGGGCTCCGGCGCAAAGCGGAAGCCGTGACCGGCCGGGACCTTGTGACTCTGGATTTCGATAATATCCCATCGGGGGGCACGGATGCGGTCTTGAAGCGCGTATCCTCTTTAGGCATCGCTTACTGCATTTACAGTACCCGCTCACATGCGCCATATCGGCCCAGGTTGCGTATTATCATCCCGCTGGATAAAACGGTCACGCCGGACGAATACGAGCCTGTAGCACGAAAATTGGCGGCTGTGATCGGCATCGAATATTGTGACCCTACAACCTTTGAAGCCTCCCGGCTGATGTACTGGCCCGGCTGCAGTAAAGACAGCGAGTACGTGTTCCAATTCGAGGATAAGCCGTTTGCCAGTGCGGATGGGATTCTGGCCCAATATGACGACTGGCGGGATATGACAGCGTGGCCACAGGTGCCCGGAGCGGCCCCCAGGGCAAAGGTACTTCTGGCGCGGCAGTCCGATCCCACTAAAAAGGAAGGGCTCATTGG
>OGIT01000423.1_pt1 | contig 20181 bp, 16 predicted proteins | sample 1571881 | NCBI WGS metagenome assembly OGIT01 (sample SAMEA2582101, study PRJEB24529) | metagenome | biome: Human gut stool | place: China | collected 2011 | reverse complement strand
ATAATCAACGCCGCAATCGTGTAAATATGCATATTCATCGCTATTCATAGGATAAACTTCGACTCCAATTACCTTGAAGTATTTTCTAGCAATTTTACATGCTTCACCAATGTATTTTACATCAGACATGGAACGGCTTTCACCAGTTAGAAGCAATATTTCTTGAAGTCCTGTTTCTGCAATTACCTGCATTTCTTTCTCTATTTCTTCTGCATTTAATCTAGCACGTTTAATTTTATTGTGGCAGTTAAATCCACAGTAAATACAATAGTTTTCACAATAATTTGCGATATAAAGAGGAGTGAACATATTAATAGAATTTCCAAAATGCTTACGTGTTTCTATTTTTGCTCTTTGTGCCATCTGTTCTAGAAATGGAAATGCAGCAGGAGATAGTAATGCGGCAAAGTCTTCGGGATTAAGAACATCCTTATTTAATGCAGTCATAACATCTTCTGAAGTATAGTTTTCATAATCATAAGAATTCATTCTTGTGATTACTTCATTCATGATATTAGATTCTTCTAAAACCTCCATATTAGGAAGGTATTTCATATGATCAATACGTTGTTCCATTTTATAATCCCTCCTAAATTAATCCTGTAAAAATCCAGTTAATGGTGATGATGCAGAAGCTTTTCCTTCAAGAACTCTTCCAAGGCCTGCAAGATAAGCACATCTTCCAGCTTCTATAGCATTCTTAAAAGCACCTGCCATTGCTGCAACATCTCTACTAGTTGCAATTGCAGTATTTGCCATAATAGCGGCAGCACCCATTTCCATTGCCTCACACGCTTGTGATGGTTTTCCAATACCTGCATCTACAATTATAGGAAGTTCAATTTCATCAATGAGTATTTTAATAAAATCTTTAGTAGATAATCCTTTATTTGTACCGATTGGTGAAGCAAGAGGCATAACAGCAGCAGCACCAGCATTAACAAGATCTCTTGCAACATTAAGATCAGGATACATATAAGGCATTACTACAAATCCTTCATTTGCAAGAATTTCAGTAGCTTTTATTGTTTCAAAGTTATCTGGTAGAAGGTATTTTGAATCTCGCATTATTTCAATTTTTACAAAGTTCCCACAACCTATTTCACGAGCAAGACGGGCAATTCTAACGGCTTCTTCCGCATTACGTGCTCCTGATGTATTAGGAAGCAAAGTTACATTTTCAGGTATATAATCTAAAATGTTAGCTGTACCGTTGGTATTTGCACGTCTGACAGCCAAAGTTATTATTTCTGCACCAGCATTTTCAACAGCTGCATTTATTAAATCTAGAGAGTATTTGCCACTTCCTAATATGAAGCGAGAATTAAATTCATGTCCACCAATTATTAATTTGTCATTATTATTTATCATTTTTATATCTCCCTTTTTATTGCATTATACTTATTGTTATTTAATTATTTAAAAATTTACACTTCTTCAATTCCAAGAATAAGTCTTAGTATTGTATTAGCCTCATGTCCAGCACATATGCTAACACGTGGGGACATAAGACCTCTTCCTATTTTTGCACTAGTTGTCCCATCTCCGCATAAATAAAAATTATCTGTGATTTTTTTTGTTAAAATAGTATTGTTGCTTTCAAATCCAGCCATTCCAGAAGCTGCAACAAGTTTTTTATCTGGAAATTTTTCTATGAAAGTATTAACAATCATAGCTTTGGCTTGAGGATTATCAAATGCTTCACAGACAATATCTTCATTTTTAAACAAAGTTTCTATATTATCTGAAGTTATCTTTACAGTATCTACTGTTACTTCTATAAAAGGATTTATTTCACTAATTTCATTTTTAAGAGCTTCAGTTTTAAACATGCCTAAATGTTTAATTTTGTATTGTTGACGATTTAGATTACTAGGTTCAACAATATCAAAATCAACGAGATGAAGATGGCCAACACCAGTTCTAGCAAGACTTATAGCTACGTTAGATCCAAGACCTCCAAGACCAGCAATTGCTACATGGGCTTTTTTAACTTTTTCAAATACATGAGGAGTATGTCTTGCACACATTAATGCTTCAAACTCATCTTGACTAGGCATTTGACCCTTTATAATAAAACTTATATTGTCATTTTCCTTAATAATAAAATCATCATAAGTTTGAAATCCGTTAAAAATTGTTATCAAATTTTTTGTATTTTCATAATGCTTATCACGTAATTCATAAAGAGTAGAACATTGTGTAAAAACAGGTTTACCATTAACAAAAATATTCAAATCAGCCACCCCCTACAAAACTCACAACCTCTAGTGAATCTCCATCTTCAAGTAGTTTTTCTTCATATGATGTTTTAGGAACTATTGAACCATTACATTCAACAGCTATCATAGAAAAGTTATATCCTTCTCTTTTTAAGAAATCACTTAATTTGAGATTATCAGCGTCTACAATTTTATTGCCGTTTATAGTTATCACATACTCACCTCCTAAAAAATGGGAAATGCAAAAAAGGCCACACAAAGACTTACACCCGTGGTGGTGTACCCCTTCGTGTGACCTTAATCAACACTCTGTAGAATATTATAGTAATTAACTTAAAAAATGTCAAATTAAAGATAAGAATTTTTTAATATTAACTTAATTAGTTGTTAATTAGTTATTAAGCTATTATACAGAATTAAATCGTAAAATAAACACATAAACAATACAGAGGTAGGAAAAAGATTAATAGATAATATGAGAATGTAATTGTAAATTACACTAAGGATATAAAGTTAAATATTGATTAGAAAATTAAGAATGAGGATTATAAACGGATAAAATGGAAATAATGTAGAACATAAGTATAGATAAGATAAAAATATGGAAGGGTGATAAAAATGGATAAGGGAATAGCACCATTAGAAATAAAGAATGAAGTAACAGATTATGATAAGGAAATATTAAGTATAGCACTAGATGGAATATATGGGTGGAAATTCAATCCGGTAGCGGTTATTACCAATGGCATAGAAGATTATTACTTTATATGTAAGGTAAAAACAATGATTGAGACAATTCAGATGAAAATGGCGAAAATATATGTTCAAATACAGAAAAATAAAAAACCAAGACTTCTTGCAATTGAAGAAATATGTTAATATAAGCAAAGATTTAGACAGAAATTAAAACTAATATTTATAGAAGATAATATATAGTGTGCACCTGTAAAAAATAAAATATATACAGGTGTTTTTATTTTGAATGGAAATAATATATAATGTACTAAGCGTTATATATTATGCAGTCACGTTAGGAGATAAAATAGATATGAAAAATGAATTTAGTAAGTTCAATATAAGTGAAGAAATTTTAAAAGCAGTTGATGGATTGGGATATAAAAAACCATCAGAAGTACAGGAAAAAGTTATTCCAGAAATTATATTAAATAAAGACGTTATCGTAAAATCACAGACAGGAAGTGGAAAGACAGCAGCCTTTGCAATTCCTATATGCGAAAAAGTAGATTGGAATGAAAATGCTCCACAAGTACTTGTTTTAAGTCCAACTAGAGAGCTGGCTGTACAGGTTAGTGAAGATTTTGTGAATATTGGAAGGTTTAAAAGGATTAAATCTGTTGCAGTATTTGGAAAGCAGCCTATAAGTGAGCAGGCAAGAGCTTTAAAACAAAAGACACATGTAGTATGTGGTACTCCAGGAAGAGTGCTTGATCATATTGACAGAGGAAATCTTGATGTGAAAAAGATAAAATATTTTGTAATTGATGAAGCTGATGAAATGTTGAATATGGGGTTTATAGGGCAGGTTGAAGGTGTTATAAGAAGACTTCCTAAAAAGAAAGTTACAACACTTTTTTCAGCAACTATTTCAGATGAAATAAGAACTTTATGTGAAAAATACATGGATAGACCAGTGGACATTTCAATAGAAAAGCAGAAAGTGGTAAATGATAATATTGAACATGGTTTATATTATGTTGATTACAATGAAAGATTTAAATTATTAAATGAACTTCTTATATGCGAAAAACCTGAAACGGCAGTGATATTTGGAAGAACAAAAGAAAATGTTGATGAGATTTATAATTTCTTAAAATCAAAAGGTTATTCATGTGGAAGAATTCATGGTGGAATGCTTCAAAAAGAGAGGTTATCTGCAATGGATAGTTTTAGAAAAGGAGAATTTAGAATTCTTTCAGCTACAGATGTTGCTGCAAGAGGAATTGACATAGAAAATATAACACATGTAATAAATTTTGAGCTTCCAGTTGAAAAAGAAGCTTATGTACATAGAATAGGAAGAAGCGGAAGAGCAGGAAAATCAGGAAAGGCCATATCAATATGTTCTAAACATGGCGATAGATACCTTAAAAATATAGAAGAATATATTGGATTTGGAATACCTGTAAAAGAACACTTTACAAAGGAATTTATAAGTGAAAATTTAGAATCTGGAATATCATATCTTAAGTCTAAGCCTAAGAAAAAAACAGAAAAAGCCAAGGCTATCAATAATGATATAACAAAAATATATCTAAATGGAGGCAAGAAAAAGAAAATAAGAGCAGGAGATATTGTAGGTGCTATTTCGAGAATAGATGGATTAACTGGAGATGATATCGGAATAATAGATGTTCAAGATAATATATCTTATGTTGATATATTAAATGGAAAAGGAAAAAAAGTACTTGATGCATTAAAAAATATTACTATTAAAGGTAAAAAACTAAAATGTGATAGGGCGAAAAAATAATGAATTTCTGAAAAATTTGATTATACATTCTCTTTTACGTTATAATGTATAGGAATTAGTAGAAATTTAAACTTAAAATTAAAAAAATTAACAAATTTTTATTGAGAAAATATTATTAATTATAGAGATAATAGTATTTTAAAAATGAAATTTTAAAAAATATAACAAAGAGGTGCAAAGTTAATGTCATTTGATAGAAATGCAAAATGCTGGTGTGGAAGTGGAAAAAAATATAAAAAATGCCACTTAGAATTCGATGAAAAAATAGAGTCACACAAAATAAAAGGTGATTTAGTTCCAGACAGAAGCATTATAAAATCTGCTTCAGATATTGAAGGAATAAAAAAGAGTGCGGCTGTAAATAATGCTGTTTTAGACCTTGTTGCAAGCAAAATAAAAGCTGGAATGAGTACTGCTGAAATTGATAAGATAGTGTATGATTATACAGTGTCACAGGGAGCTATTCCAGCGCCTTTAGATTTCTGCGGATTTCCTAAAAGTGTATGTACATCAATAAATGATGAAGTATGTCATGGTATTCCTGATGAAAATGTAATATTAAAAGATGGAGACATTGTTAATGTTGATGTATCTACAATTCTTGATGGATATTATTCAGATGCATCTAGAATGTTCATGATCGGTGAAGTTAGTAAAGAAGCAGAAAAGCTTGTTACTGTTGCAAGAGAATGTATGATTAAAGGTATTGAAGCCATAAAGCCATGGGGATATTTAGGTGATATTGGTGCTGCTTGTGGTGACCATGCTCATAAGAATGGATATTCGGTAGTAAGGCTATTAGGTGGTCATGGGGTTGGAAATGAATTCCACGAAGAACCATTTGTACCTCACGTAGGTAAGGCTGGTACTGGAATGCTCCTTGTTCCAGGTATGGTTTTAACTGTTGAACCAATGGTTAATGAAGGAACTTATGAAGTTTATGAAGATGCAGATAATGGTTGGACTATATATACTGATGATGGAAAACTATCTGCACAGTGGGAACACACAATATTAATTACAGAAGACGGAGTTGAAATTTTAGCTTACTAAAAATAAATTTAGTAAGAAATAAATTATATATTCTATAAAAGATTAAATAAGTACATTGTGAGTATTTTACAAAAATATATAAATTTGAAAAAATACTTGACAAATTTATGTTATTTAAGTATTATATTTATAAAATGAGTAGCAATGGAGCTGTTCTTTAGTATAACTAAAGAATGGCTTTTTGTTTTTTATAATCAATGATGATTATAAGTAAAATTAAAAGTGGTTAATCATTTCACTGTGAAAACTGTTTTTGATAAATTAATTAGTTGCATCAGCAATGGAGCTGTTTTATGAATTTCATGAAATGGCTCTTTTTTTATTAAAATTCCAAAATAGAGGAGGGAAGATACTAATGATATTAATGAATAAAATAAACAAAAATTTTGGAAATCTTCATGTTTTAAAAGATATTAATCTTGAAGTAAAAGAAGGTGAAAAAGTTGTTGTTATAGGTCCAAGTGGTTCAGGTAAATCAACGTTAATAAGATGTATAAACTATCTTGAAGAACCAACATCAGGAAGTGTAGTTATTGATGGATACAATCTTAGAGATAAAAGAACTCTTAATAAGGTAAGACAATCCACAGCAATGGTTTTTCAACAGTTTAATTTATATCCTCACATGACTGTTTTGGACAACCTAACTCTTGCACCAATAAAGCTTCAGAATGTGAGTAAAAAGGAAGCAGAGGAAAGTGGGCTTAAGTATCTTGAAAAGGTAGGCCTTAAAGAAAAAGCAGATGCTTATCCTACTCAACTTTCTGGTGGTCAGCAACAGAGGGTGGCAATAGCAAGAGCACTTAATATGCATCCAAAAATAATGCTTTTTGATGAACCAACATCGGCTCTTGATCCTGAAATGATTCAAGAAGTACTTGATGTACTTGTAGGATTATCAAAAGAGAATATTACAATGGTAGTTGTAACTCATGAAATGGGCTTTGCAAAACAGGTTGCTGACAGGATTATATTTATGGAAAACGGAAATATAATTGAAGAAGGAAATCCAAAGGAATTTTTTGAAGCGCCTAAAACAGAAAGAGCACGAAGCTTTTTAAACAAAATAATAAGATAATAAAATTATATAAAGGCATTTTAAAGGGGGAATATATTATGAAATTAAAGAAATTAATAATAACATTAGGACTTGGGGCATGTATACTTATGACGGGATGTGGTAGTTCTTCATCTACAGCACAATCGGGAGGTGCAGATACATCATCAAAGGCATCAGCAAGTGCTGAAGGGGCAGATATTCAGAAAATCAAGGATAAGGGTGTTTTAAAAGTTGGTGTAAAAGTTGATGTTCCAAAGTTTGGATATAAAAATCCTGATACAGGAGAGATAGAGGGATTTGAAGTAGATCTTTCAAAGCAGATTGCAAAGAAAATATTAGGGGATGAAAATAAAATCGAGCTTCAAGGTGTTACTGCTAAAACAAGAGGCCCTCTTCTTGATAATGGAGAAGTAGATATGGTAGCAGCTACTTTTACAATTACAGATGAAAGAAAGAAGAGTTATAATTTTTCAGATCCATATTTAACTGATGGTGTAGGGTTATTAGTTAAAAAAGATGCCGGTTACACAAGCCTTAAAGACTTAAATGGAAAGACAATTGGTGTAGCTCAAAGTTCAACTACTAAAAAGGCTCTTGAAGAAGAAGCAGCAAATCAAGGAATATCTCTAAAATTTTCAGAATTTGGAAGCTACCCTGAAATAAAAGCAGCACTTGATTCTAAGAGAGTTGACTGTTTTGCAGTTGATGCATCTATTTTAAATGGTTATGTTGATGATAATTCAGTAATCTTAGATGATAGATATAATCCACAAGAATATGGTATAGCAAGTAAATTAGACAATAAAGAATTGGCAAAAGTTATTAATGAAGTAGTAAATGATATGAAAACTTCAGGCGAAATGGATAAGTTAATTGAAAAATGGGGAATTAAATAATGAATGGACCTTTTGCATGGTTCAAATGGGAAGCTTTATTTACTGATTACCATATATTCTTGGAAGGATTAATTGTTACAATAGAAGTTGGACTTTTAGGACTGGCTTTAGCTATAGTTCTTGGGACAATTTCAGGTGTAATGTCTACTAGTAAAATTAAATTATTAAGAATAATAAGCAGAGTATATGTTGAAATAATTCAAAATACACCGTTAGTAATTCAGGTATTTTTCTTATTTAATGGTCTTCCATATATAAATATAGTACTTCCAGTATTCTTAATAGGTATTCTTGGAGTTGGTATTTATCATGGAGCATATATATCTGAAGTTGTAAGAACTGGAATTACTTCAATATCAAAGGGACAGTTTGAAGCATCATATTCTCAAGGTTTCTCACACATTGAAACAATGAGGTATATAATTCTTCCTCAAACTATAAAGATTATAATACCACCTCTTACAAATCAGCTTGTAAATTTAATAAAAAATACATCTGTTTTGGCTATGATTGCTGGTGCAGATCTTATGCATAATGCAGACTCGTGGTCAAGTCAGAATATGTTTTACGGTCCAGCATATGTTGTCACAGGAATATTATATTTTGTATTATGTTATCCTCTTTCTGTCGTTGCAAGAAAGATGGAACTTAGGAAAAAGAAGTTACCAAAGCTTGAATTAGAAGCAAATCAAAAAGCTAATTTAGCAGGTCTTGAAGGGGGGGTGTAATATGGATATGATTTTTACAAAAACAAATATCTTATTTCTTTTTCAAGGTCTTAAGCTTACCCTTACCATAGCGGTTATTTCTATTTTTTTGAGTATGATTTTTGGTACAATTTTAGCTGTTTTAAGAAACTATTCTAAAGGTATATTCGGAAAATTAGCTGCAATTTATATAGAAATATTTAGAAATACTCCATCATTATTATGGATACTTTCTATAAGGTTTCTTATACCGATAAAACCAATGTATTCAGGAATTTTATCCTTTACTCTTTTCACAACAGCAGCAATAGCAGAAATAGTTAGAGGCGGAATGAATTCTGTGAACGCTGGACAGTATGAAGCATCATATTCACAAGGTTTTTCAAAGATCCAGACACTGAGATATATTATACTTCCTCAAAGTTTTAAAAACTGCATACCTACAATTTTATCTCAAAGTTCTACTGTAATAAAGGATACATCATATTTATGGGCAGTTGGAATAGAGGAGTTTACAGGAAAAGGTATGATTTTGATGGGAAGTTTTGCTACTTCAACTCAGGTATTCTTGTTATTTGGAACAATTGCAGCAAGTTATTTTATAATTAATTTTATATTGTCATGTACTATGAGAAGCATAAAAACTGTATATTAAATAAAAAAGCTATCTTAAATCAATTTTGATTTAAGATAGCTTTTTCCAATTTATTTAAAATTTAATCTTTTACTGTTTTTAATTTGATGACATGAGTAAAATAACATATAATTAAGTGTTATACTTGTTATATGAATATAAAATTAGATATTAGTCAATAATTCAATTAAATATGCAAACGTATGTTTGTGAAATTGGGACTATATTTTTGATACGAGATACGTAAAGGAGAGTTTTTGTTAATGATAAATAAATCACCTCAAAGTGTATTGGAAAAATATTATGGATATAAATCATTTAGAGAAGGTCAGGAAAATATAATAAATTCAATAGTACAGGGTAGAGATGTTCTGGCTATTATGCCTACAGGTGGTGGAAAGTCCATATGTTATCAAGTGCCTGCACTTATGCTTGAAGGTCTTACAATTGTTATTTCACCTCTTATATCTTTGATGAAAGATCAAGTTGACACATTGAAAGACATGGGAGTTGAAGCGGAATATATTAATAGTACATTAAGTTCAGCAGAAGAGAATGACATAATAAATAAAATTGAAAGAAATGAAGTGAAAATACTTTATATAGCTCCTGAAAGACTTGGCTCATCAGGATTTTTGAATATTATAGGAAGATGCAGCATATCACAAATTGCAGTTGATGAAGCCCACTGTATTTCACAATGGGGCCATGATTTTAGATCAAGTTATAAAAAAATATCACACTTTATAGGTATTCTTAATAAAAGACCTACAGTTACTGCTTTTACAGCAACAGCATCAGAAGAAGTACGAGATGATATTATAAGGTTATTAAAACTTGAGAATCCTAAGATATTTATAACTGGATTTAATAGAGAAAATCTTTTTATAAATATAATAAAAGGTGGAGATAAAAAGAATTATCTTTTAGATTATATTAATAATAACAGTGATGTTTCGGGAATAATATATGCTTCAACAAGAAAAGAAGTAGATAATATTTATGAGTTACTAAGTTCTAAAGGATATAGTGTTGTGCACTATCATGCAGGATTAAGTGAAGAAGCTAGAAGAGAGAACCAAGAAGGTTTTATATATGATAGAGCAAATATTATGGTTGCAACTAATGCATTTGGAATGGGGATTGATAAACCAGATATAAGATATGTTGTACACTATAATATGCCTAGAAATGTGGAAAGTTATTATCAGGAAATAGGTAGAGCAGGTAGAGATGGTGATAAAAGTGAATGTATATTATTATTTTCACCACAGGATGTTCAGATTCAGAAGTATTTAATTGAAACATCAATTGAAAATCCTGAAAGACAGAATATACAATATAAAAAGCTCCAACAAATGATAGATTTTGTATACAGTAATGAATGTTATAAGAAATTTATATTAGCTTATTTTGGAGAAGAGCTTAAAGATGATTGCAACAGTTGCAGTAATTGTATGAATGAAGGTGAAGTTGTTGATAAAACAGTAGATGCACAGAAAGTTTTATCATGTATATATAGAATGAATCAGAAGTTTGGTTCTGGGATGGTAGTAGATGTTTTAAGAGGATCAAAAAATAAAAAAGTATTGCAATTTAAATTTAATGAACTTTCTACCTATGGAATAATGAAAGAATTTTCAGCAGATGAACTGAAAACATTTATAAATACTCTTGTATCTCAAGGATATATAAGAGTTGTTGAAGGAACGTATCCTATTTTAGCCTTAAATTCAATGTCAAGAAAAATCCTTGTGGGTGAAGAAAAAGTAATGCTTAAAGAATTTGCAGCACACAAAAAAGTTCGTGAGAATAATGAGTTGTTTGAAATTCTTAAAGAACTTAGAAAAGAAATTGCACATGAAAACAATGTTCCACCATATGTTATTTTTGGAGATATTACCTTAAAGGAAATGTCAGTTAAATATCCAGTTTATAAGGAAGCAATGCTTAATATTACTGGAGTTGGTGAACTTAAATACAGTAAATATGGTGAGCTATTTGAAAACACAATAAGAAAATATTCTGAAGATAATAATATAAAAATTTCTGGCGAAGGTACTTTGGAAATAATAACATCTAACAATGATAATGATCTGAAGCTTGAAATAAAAACAGATGATAAATTATATAATTTATTATTTGAAGCAAGAAAAAAATGGGCGGAAAAAGAAAAAAATGCGTATCCTCAATCTATAATGCACATGAATATTTTGAAGGAGATAAGTGGAAGATATCCTGTGAGTATTGAAGAATTAAAAGATATAAGTGGATTTGGACCTAAAAAGATAGAAGCTTATGGTGATGAAATAATAGAAATAGTAAATAATTATATATTAGAAAATAATATAGAACATGTATGGATACAAAAAAATAAAAGAAAAGTGATAATTGATGGAGAAACAAGAAATAGTGATCAAATTGCGGTAGATATGCTTAAAGAAAATGTAAATATTCATGAAGTATCTGAAAAACTTGAACTATCAGTTTCAACTATACTTGGGTATGTTTCTGAATATATTAAAGAATTTGGAGAAATTAAGTTTAATATAAATTTTGAAGAGTTTTATAATGAAGAAGAAGAAAGTGCCATTTTAAATGCAATAAATGAAGTTGGTTTTGAAAAAATATCAGATTTAAAAAAAGCTCTGCCTAAATATACAAAATATGAAAGTATAAGAGCTGTTATATTGAAACATTGTATTTTAGCTTAAAATAATTTGTAGACACACCCTATTAATTGGAACTAATATTATTAGAATTATAAACTGCTAATGTAATAATATTTTATCTTTAAAATATATTTAATAATAAGGATTAGAAGATAATGATATAAGGAGTGTGAATTTATATTGAATCCTTATGAAATTTTAGGAATTGAAGAAAATGCTTCAGAAGATGAAATAAAAGAAAAGTATCAATCTTTAGCAGAAGAATACACTTTAAATCAAGATGAAACAACACAGGAAAAATTAGAAGAACTTAATAGAGCTTATGATTTACTTATGAATTCCAAGAATATATATGCAGAAATAAGAAAATTAATAGAAATTAAAAATTTTCCACTTGCAGAGTCTAAACTTAATATGATAAATGAACGAGACAATGCTGAGTGGAATTATCTTGAAGGTTTTATTTGTGTTCAAAAAGGATGGTTTGAAACTGGATTAAATTATATAAAGAAAGCATTAGAACTAGATCCAGGCAATACTGAATATATAAGCAGTATGAACACTCTTCAGGCTAGAATTATAGAATATGCAACTAAATATGCAAATCAAGGGGTAAGACCAGCTGCTGCAAATAATATGAATGCTTGTGGCGGTGGTGGTGGAAATAATGGCGGAATGTGTTAAAATTTTATAATGCAGAGTAAAAAGATATTTTAAAATGTAGATATTTTAAAATATCTTTTTATTTTGCAACAATTTTATGTTCATAATTGTATTATATATGCAGATAAATAAATTTGTCATATTATTGGAAAGTGATATAATATTTGAGCATATTAAAAAGCTGAAAATCAATTTTTGGTGGTGATAAAATGAAAATATCTGATTTGGAAAATATAATTATACGAAATACATCTAAAATAAACATGACAAGAGGGAAAAAGTTATTAGATGATAAAGCATTCACTATTGACGTTCATAAGGTAGATAATTTTTATAATATTTATGGTAATTTTAAAAGTGAGAATAATTTTAAAAAGTGTAATCCTCACTTAAGAATAGATATGAAAAATAAAAAAATATCTTTTACAAAATGCAACTGTAATATCTTTGAGGGTGGCGAGTTAGAAAATAAGATTTATATGTGTGAACATCTAGTGGCAGCAGCAATGAAGTTTGTTGAAGGAATAAAGAAAAAATTAGCTCTAAAAAGAATTGAAGAAGAGAGAATTGACAAAAAAATAATAAAGGAATTAGAAAATATATATTTGATTCACAGTGATGAGAAAGAAAAGGTATTTGATAAAAAAGAAAAGCTTGTTCTTAATGTATCAATAAAACAGGTAAAAGAAGAAAGTAGTAATGATTTTGATGTGAGTATATATATTGGGAATACTCATATGTATCCAATTTTAAATATAAAAAACTGTGTATGTTCAATTATAAAAGATGAAGAGTATTGTATAGGAAAAGGTCTTGTTTATGACAAGAACAAGTATTATTTTAGTGAAAGTGATGAACAATTTATTAAATATATATATGAAATTATATTAATTAGTAGAAATAATGAAAGCACAAGTTTTATAAGAATATCTTCAGAATTATTGAAAAAATTTCTTGAAAAATTAAATAATAAGAAGATTAAATTTAACTATAATTATCAAAGTTATACAAGTGTCATATTAAATTCTGATCTACCATTAACATTTACTATGAAGAAAATAAATGGAGATTATGTTCTAAGTACTAAGAAAATACTTCCGATACCTTTAAGTAAAAATAGAGATATATTTTTATATGATAGAAATATATATATTCCCTCATTAAAACAAGTGGATTTATATAGGATTTTATATAAATATATAAAAGAAGACAAAAAAATTATTTTTAAGAGTGATATAAATAATAGTGAGTTTGGTGTATTAAATAAAGTATTAACATCTATATCTCAAAATATATTTTATGATGAAGCAATAATAAGTAAAATGAATGAGGATGTTAGAATTAACTTTAATTTTTCAAGAAAAAAAGGAAAATCAGTATGTGATGTAATAATCAAAAATAATATTATAGATATGAACTATTCTGAGGCTATTAAAATAAATAATGATAAATTCAATTTTTCAAAGAAATTAATGAATATTGAAAGTATTTTAAATAAATATAGATTTTATTATAGAAATGAGAATTTTGAATTTTTAGGAGATGATGAAGAATATTATTTGTTTTTAAAGAATGGAATAGATGAAATAAAGAGTATAGGAACTATATTTACAGAAAGATCATATATAGATTACTTTAAATTAAATAATGGAAGATTTAAGGATTTATCAATTAAAGAAAATTCAAAAGGAATGTATGAATTTTACATGCAGTTTGAAAATATATCACCATATGAACTTAATGATGTAGTAAAAGCATATAAAGAAAAGAAAAATTTTATAAAACTTGATAATAATATATATGTTGACTTAAAAAGCAAAGAGATTGAAAAAATTATGAAAATTATAGATACTTTAAATCTAGATATTATGAGTGGAAAGGATAAATTTTACCTTTCAATTGATAAATTATATTATTTAAAAGATAAAATAGAAGATGATCAAATAGTATTTAAGAATAGAGAAAAAATACTGGATTTAATAGATGCACTTCATAAAAAACAAGATAATGTCTATGAAATACCTAAAAACTTGAAATGTAATTTAAGAGATCATCAGATTGAAGGATATAATTGGTTTAAAAATCTTAGTGATCTTGGTCTTGGAGGAATACTTGGAGACGAAATGGGTCTTGGAAAAACTATTCAAACAATAGCATTTCTTGCTTCAGAGAAAAATGGGACTTCCATGGTTGTAGTACCAACTTCTCTTTTATATAATTGGAGCGATGAATTTAAAAAATTTATTCCAGGTTTGAAAGTTTGTATTATCAATGGTGAGAAAAAAGAAAGAGAAAAAAATATTGAAAATTATTGTGATTATGATGTTTTAATTACTACTTATGGATTGATTAAAAATGATATTAATCTTTATGAAAATATAGAATTCAAAAATATAATATTAGATGAAGGTCAGAATATTAAAAATTATAAAGCACAGATAACCACTACAGTAAAAAAACTTAAAGCTAATAATCGATTCATTCTTACAGGTACACCAATAGAAAATAATCTTAATGAATTATGGTCATTATTTGATTTCATTATGCCAGGATACTTATATACATATAAAGTGTTTAATGAAAAGTTTGTAAAAAATGAATCCAACCTTGAAGAACTTAAAATACTAATAAAGCCATATATACTAAGAAGAACCAAAAAAGAAGCAGCGGGAGAAATGCCTGAAAAATATGAGAAAAAAATATTGGTTAATATGCCAAAAGAACAAAAAGATGTTTATGATGCTTGTGTTAAAGAAATACAAGATAAGATTAATAGCGAAAAAATGAATAATATAACGATCTTTTCATTCTTAACAACTCTTAGACAATTATGCCTTGATCCTTCATTAGTTACTAATGAATACAATGGAGAAAGTGGTAAATTTAATGAAGTGTTAAATATCATAAATAAAGATCAAAAAGAAAATAAGATTCTGTTATTTTCTCAATTTACAAAGGCTCTCAAGAAACTAGCTTTAAAACTAGATAAAGAAAAAATACAGTATTGCTATCTTGATGGTAGCATATCATCAGCAGCTAGAATTAAGCTTGTAGAAGAATTTAATAATGATAAGAATAAACGAGTATTCCTGATTTCTTTAAAAGCAGGTGGGACAGGATTAAATCTTACAAGTGCAAATATGGTTATTCACTTTGATCCGTGGTGGAATCCATCAATAGAAGATCAGGCAACAGATCGTGCACATAGAATAGGTCAGAAAAGGGATGTTGAAGTAATTAAGTTAATATCAAAAGGAACCATAGAAGAAAAAATAGTTCTTCTTCAAGAAGATAAAAGAAATCTAATCAATGATGTATTGACAAATGAATTAAATGATAGTGAAGTATTCAATTTAGTAACAAATAGTGAATTGATTAACCTTCTCAAATAAATTAACAGTATAAAAGTCAATGTTAATTAATGGTAATATATTTCATATTATAAATATATGAAATATATTACTATTTTGATGGAAACATATACCGTATAAAATATTAAAAAAGATATTCGATTATAATATTATAAAGATGTAATTTAAATATTGTATAACTATTAATAGTACATTATTAAATGAATCATAAATTTACAGTTAAATGTTAATTAAATATGATTAATATGTTAATATTAATATGTGGACAAGTTAAAAAGGAAAAAATTAAGTTTTGTAGTAATTTTGGAAGATTAATAAAAAGGTACCGAAATACATAACTTTTTTTGTATATAATAATGACCGAGGAAGGGAGCGCAGGTATGCTCGAAAATGTTTTAATAGATTTAAATATTGAAGGACAAACTACAGTTGACAGGCTGATAGAAAAACATATGCCATTCATAATAAAGAGTATTTCAGATGTTACAGGGAGATATGTATCATGTGAAAATGATGAAGAACTAAGTGTTGGTCTACTTGGCTTTAACGAAGCAATTGAGAGATATGATAATGAAAAAGGACATTTTTTATCTTATGCTAAACTTGTTATTTCAAGTAGAATAAAAAATTATTTGAAAGGCGAAAATAAGCATCAACATTCATCTCTAGAAGAACTTACGGAGATGGGGTTAGAATTTAAAGATGAAAACTTTGAGCAGGAAGAAGACAATAGTTTGTTAGTAGAACAGATTGAAATGCTGAAAGCTGAAATCAATTCCTTTGGTTTTACTTTAGAAGATTTAATGGAAGAAGCACCAAAACAACAGGCAACAAGAGAAAATGCTATAAATTTATCGAAACAGATATGTGAAGAAGAGGAATTTATATCATTCATGTATTTAAAAAGAAGGCTACCAATAAAGAAAATAGTTCTTAGATTTGGAGTCACGGAAAAAGTTGTTAAACGAAGTAAAAAATTTATAATAGCAGTTGTTATAATTATTAACAAAAATCTTAGCGCCTTGAAAAATTGGATCAGGAAGTAGGTGATATTTATGAAAAAAGGTTTAATAATGGAAATTAAAGATGAATATGCCATTATGTTAAATGATGACGGCAGTATGGATAAAATCGTAGTTAAGCCACAGATGGTAGTTGGACAAAAAATATTTTACTTTGAAGAAGATATTGTAAAAATTTCAACGACGACTCAAAGTAAATTTAAATATAATGTATTTATGAAATCATTTGGATCTATTGCAGCATTATTCTTAATTGCATTTACGTTTTTTTATAATATACATGTAAACAAAACTTATGCAGTTGTTAGTCTTGATATTAATCCAAGTATACAGTTAGAAGTTGGAAATAATAAAAAGATAATTAATGTTGAAGGTATGAATGATGATGGAAAGAGTATAGATTTTTCTAGTGTTAAAGGATGTAATATAAATGATGGTATTAAAGCAGTAAAAGACATTCTTGTAGAAAAAGAGTATTTGAAAAATAATAAAGATGTATTAGTTGGATTTGCATTTGTTAAAAATGAAGATAAGACTGCTTATGAAGATAATATAATAGATGCCGTTTTAACAACATTTGATACTGAAAATGTAGCATACATTAAAGTAGACGATAAGAATGATGTTGAAGAAGCTAAGGAACAAGGTATAAGCTTAGGTAGATATGAAGCGTCTAAAGTAGTTGATGAAGAAACAAAGAAAAAAATAGTAAGTGCTCCAGTTAAAGATATTACAGAGCAAATTAAAGATAAAGAAAATGTAAAATACTATAATGCTGATGAAGATAAAGCTGAAGATGTAAGTGCACCTAAAGAAGAAAAGGTTGAAGATAAAATCAATATGATACCAGCAGACAAACCAGCAGACAATAATAGTAATACAAATAATGCTACAACTAAGGAGACTAAGGAAAACGGGAATAATGCAAATCATAAGCCTGATATTGTAGCTCCATCTGATGAAAAAACTCCAGCACATTCTGATAAGAGTGAAGAGAATAATGATAAGTCAGAAATTAATAATGGAATATTGGAACTTAATCCAGAAAAGCCTGCTGAAGGTGAAAATAGTAGCAATAATCAGGATGGGGATAAAAACACTGTTATAGATCCAGATAAGAATGTTATAGAAAATAACACAACATCAGGAAAATTAGAAGAAGATAATAAAGTTCAGGAAGTTGTGCCAGATAGTAGTGTTGAAAAACCAAAACAAGGTAATATAAATTAATTTATGAAGATGTAGATGAAAAGTCTACATCTTTTTTTCATAAATATGAAAGATTAAATATAGTTAAATTTTGCGTTTAGATATGGAAGGGCATTTTAATAAATATATAAAAAATTGGCTATGTTTTAGTTTGATGTTGATATTTAAATTATATTTAATAAATAGGTTATAATTATAGATAATATTAGTCGTGGAGGTTAGAATTATGGCAAATGTATCAACAATATTGTCTGAAATTAAAACTTTATCTCAGTATCAACAAGAGGAACTATTATCACATTTTGAAGAATATCTTGTATTAGGAGCATAGGTAGGTCAAGTAACTAAAGAAGTTAAAGAATTTAGATTTTCTAAAGTTACAATATGTCCTCATTGTGGTGGTGAAAAAGTGTTGAGAAATGGTAAGTACAATGGAAAACAAATATACATTTGTCGTTCTTGTAATAAAAGTTTTACTGACTTTACTAACTCTGCAACCTATAGAAGCAAGAAGACTTTAGATAAGTGGTTAGAATATGCAAAATGCATGATTAATGGCTATTCTATAAGAAAATCTGCTCAGATAGTCACAAGAGCTACATTCAGTTTGCTTCTGATATTGGTTTAGAACATAAGAGAATAAAAAGAGGTAAGCATAAAGAAGATATTAATGCTATACATTCTAATCTTAAAAGATGGATGAATAGATTTAATGGAGTTTCAACTAAATATATAAATTCATATATTAAGTGGTTTAAATGGCTTTATACTTTTAATTCAGAAAAAGATACTATAAAAACTAAAAGCTTTATAGTTCAGAGCAATATCTCTTACAATTACACAACTATCAAGGCATTTAAAACCAGGCAACCGATATTTATATAAATATATATATTATTAATACATAAAGTGGAGGAGTATTTCTGTATAAGAAATATTTGTATATTAAATAAAGGTTGTATTAGATAATGTGGTTGATTTAGAAAAATGAACCACATTCAGAACAGTACCAGATATTATCTAAATTAAAATTTGCTCATTGATAGTACCTTATAATTAAATAATACTATAAATTATTTTAGGTATTATCTCTTTTCTTACCTTTTTTCGATAACTTTGTTCTTGTTCAGATCTTCCATTATATAACGATTTATTTTTAATTGAATTATCGGAAACACTAAAAATAGCTGATATAGATTTATTACATATTGAAGCTGCCTTAAATGCTGCTGCTGTCTCCATTTCAATGCTTTTACAGCCATATTCCATTATAGTTTCTAAATGAGCGAACTGAGCAAATATAGTATCAACACTAAAATTAGTAACTGTAAAACAATTTACATCATTGTCGTTACATATTTTTCCTGCATTATCAATGAGGACTTTATTAAGTCGATTATCTGGATAATACTTTTCACCAAAGCAATCCCTATCTAAATCTTTTTCCAAGTATCTGCACACTCCATCTCCACATATAGATACAATCGGAATTACAATATCACCAATTCCTATGTTAGAATCTAAAGCTCCAACTGAACCAATAAAAATTATCTTTTTACATTTGGTACTACCTAAAGCCAACACTGCATCTGTACATACACTTGCACCAATCCCTGTTTTTATATATGTAACTTTTTTATCAAACAGTGTGCAATCCCAAATCTTCACAGTACCTTCTGATATCAAACTAGCGTCTATACCAGCTAAAACATCTGGTTCCCACCAAGGTGCTATGATGACACTTTCTCTAATTGTCTCTTTACTACACCCTAAAACAGACTGACAAAGCATTTCTACAGACGTACCATATTTTTTGTTACCTTCCACTAATAACTTGTACATATTCTTCCTCCTTAATATAAGTAGCTCTCCTTAAAGCTTAAAATAATTTGACAGATAAATTTATATTTATCATATAGCTTAAAAAGCAAATTACATCACACAATAACACGATTGTTAACCACTCATTATTTTATTGTACACTAAAAATAATTTAAATTAATACATATATCTAAATTATAGACATAAAATCCTATGCTGAAGATATATAATACGTTGAATCTTCATACAGTAATCAACCATTTTATCTAAGAGAGCTAAAATAAAAAGCGAAGTATACAAGTAAGTTTAAAATGTACCCTTTGTCAAGGACAGTTTAAAAAAAGTCTAAGCAACATTAAG
>OGIT01000415.1_pt1 | contig 20382 bp, 25 predicted proteins | sample 1571881 | NCBI WGS metagenome assembly OGIT01 (sample SAMEA2582101, study PRJEB24529) | metagenome | biome: Human gut stool | place: China | collected 2011 | reverse complement strand
AAACAGATTGGCCTATGCCTGACCTTATCATCATCGATGGTGGTAAAGGGCAGCTTAACGCAGCATTACCGTTAATACGTGCCGTAGGTGTTACCGATGTGCCTGTTATCTCCTTGGCTAAACGTATTGAAGAGGTCTTTGTAGAAGGGCAATCTGAAAGTATCATCTTGAGTCATCACACGCCGGAACTTCAATTACTTCAACAAATTCGTGATGAAGCGCATCGTTTTGCTATTACTTATCACCGTAAGTTGCGGGGCAAGCGAAATCTTGAATCTATTCTAGATCATATTGAAGGCATCGGTCCTAAACGCCGTAAGGCATTATGGGCTCACTTTAATAGTTTAGAGGCCATGAAAGCGGCATCTATTGATGAACTTGCAAAAGTAGAATCTATGAATTATAAGACGGCAGAAACACTATATAATTTCTTTCGTATGTCCAAAGTAGAGAAACAAGAGGCTTTAAAATAAAAAGGCACCTATTGATGTTTTACACTGATGTGTAATATTCAATAGGTGCTTTTATTATTTTGTAATAGCTCTAGGTTTGTAATGTTGTATATAGTATGTGCGAAGTGTAAATAATATACCCGCAACTACTACGCTAACCAACAAACCAATCCATACGCCAAATGGTCCATAATTAGGATTTTTAGCAAGGGTATAAGCCGTTGGGAAACATACACCCCAATAAGAAATGAGTGAGATGTAAAGAACTACTCTTACATCTTTGTAGGCTCTTAGAATACCTTGTAATGGAGTACCTATGGCATCGATGGCAGCAAAAAATACGCCATACCCAAGGAAGTGATAAATAAGCTCATATACTTCATCATCATTGGTGAATAGATCAGCAATATTATCCATATGGGTGAACGTAAAGGCGCATATGAGAATGGCTATGATGATGGCCAATACACGAGAAATATAAGAGTATTGGATCGCTTCCTTTTTTCGCTCTGCACCGAGTTCATAAGCAACGGCAATGGTAGAGGCCATGGCAATACTTAATGGCAAGCAATAGAATACATTAGTAAAGGAAATTACTGATTGGTGGGCTGCTACTACAGCAGAACCAAAATGAACCATTAAGAGACCAGCAATGCTAAAGATACTAGCTTCAAAGAAAATCGAGAAGCCAATGGGTATACCAACTTGTAATTGTTCACGGATATAGTGGAAATTCGGGCTATGGAAATCTTTATAGATGTGATAGCCTTTTAACTTAGGATGCAATAGAATGACTAAGCTAAATAGAATGAAGTTCGTCCAACAAGCTCCGGCAATACCGTAGCCAGCACCAACACCACCAATTTCAGGAAAACCATAATGACCAAAGATGAGTGCGTAATTTAAGAATACGTTAATCACAAAGCTTGTAAAGACGATGGCCATGGAATAATGTGTTAGTCCGTGAGAATCGACTGTGTTACGCAAGGTATTTACCCAGAGTAATGGGAATAAACCAAGTGCAAAGGCTTTCAGATAACTAATACATACCTCGGCGGCAGCCGGTTCAAGATTTAAATATGTCAATAAAGGACGTAAGCCGAATATACCGATTAGTAAAATTAAAAATGCTAGTCCTGTACCGATAAAAAGGCCTTGATGAAAGATTATTGGAATATCATCAGTTTTCTTAGCTCCTAATAGTTGAGAAATAATTGGCGTGATACCCATTAATGTACCTTGTGCAAAGATATAGAAGAGGAGCCACAAATTATATCCCGTAGCGACACCAGCTAAATCAGTCGTACTATATTGCCCCGTTAAAAAGATGGCGATGAATGTCGCCCCAATCAGGGAAAATTGAGTGATGCACATTGGAGTAAATAGTTTTATGAACAACCATAATTTTTGCAGTATAGAATATGTTTGATACATACTAACCTCCCTAGTAACGATATACTATACCATATCATAAAGTAGCTTAATTTAATAGCCAAAACCTAAGGGAAAAAGGAATTAAATTTATAAAAAAAATAGAGCCCATATTGTGATTATGTAAGGGTAGAAATACAGTTATATAAACTACCTTATTTAATAAGAAAGAATTATGATAAAACGTATATATATGTTGATAATTGAATTTTACACTACCTTACTATATCGATTATAATATATACACTGTTATTTTATTCTAAGGAGGATACATTGGACATCTTAACTGTACAAGGATTATTGGCGATGCTTCAAATCATCGTTATTGATATTTTATTAGCTGGTGATAATGCTATCGTTATTGGTATGGCGGCTCGCAACTTACCCTCACATTTACAGAAAAAAGCGATTTTCTGGGGCACAGCTGGCGCCATTATTTTACGCCTTGTTATGGCATTCCTATTTGTAGAGGCATTGAACAATATTCCTGCTCTTCGTTTAGTAGGTGGTATCCTTCTTTTATGGATCGGTTACAAGCTTGTTGTTGATGATGATAGCGAGCATAATATTGAGGCTAAAGACAACTTGCGCGCTGCTATCATGACCATTGTTATTGCAGATGGAATTATGGGTATTGATAATGTTATTGGTGTAGTTGGTGCCGCTGGTGGTGATATGACATTAGTTGCTATCGGTATGCTTATTACAGTACCTATTATCATTTATGGTAGTACTTTATTTGTAAAAGTTATCGAACGTTTTCCAATCATCCTTTATGTTGGTGGAGGTATTCTCGCCTGGGTAGGTGCAGCGATGAGTGTGGAAGATAAATTAATTTCACATACCGTAGAACCATATGCATTACTCATCAAAGTCGGAGCCGTTATCCTCGTAGTAGGGGCATCTTTGTTAGTAAAGAAACTTAAAAAATAATGTAATATATCTCTTCTTCTAGTCATAGGAGGAGAGATATTTTTTTGTAAAAGTATAGTTATTATAAAGAATCTCATAGGCTAATCTTAAGAATAACTGTGGTAGTCTAAGTGCTTTCTTTTAGATGAGAAAATAGAGAATTTGTGGTATAGTTAATGGATAGTTATAGAATTAGTAGAGTGAATTGAGGTAAGTATAGAATGGAATTTTTAGAAGCTGCAACGTGGATAACGATTAGTAAAATTATTTTGATCGATATTTTATTGGCAGGAGATAATGCCGTTGTTATTGGTATGGCAGCGGGTAAATTGGCACCAGAATTACAAAAGAAAGCTGTTATCTGGGGTACAGTAGGGGCTATTGGGATGCGCCTTGTATTTGCCACTCTTTTAGTGGAAGCACTTACTTTAATTCCTCTTATTCACTTAGGTGGTGGCCTTGTACTTGTATGGATTGCCATTCAACTCTTAAAAGGTGGAGATGAAGAGGCACATATCGAAGCTAAGAATTCCTTAATGGGAGCCATTTGGACAATCATTGTGGCTGATGCGATGATGAGTATCGATAATGTAATTGGTGTAGTTGGTGCCGCTAAAGGACATTTAGAGCTCGTTATTGTTGGTATGTTGATTACTGTTCCAATCATTGTGTTCTGCTCTACACTATTTGCTCGTATCATCAATAAGTTTCCTGTCATTCTTTGGGCTGGTGGTGCGTTATTAGGTTGGGTTGCTGGTGAAATGATTGTGGAAGATTCACTTCTTATGCCATATATTCAAGGTGAAGAATTACTCGTGAAATTTGGCACTGTATTTTTTGTACTTATCGTAACTGGCATGATTAAAATTTGGAAGAAAAGAGATTCGTAATGAACGGTACAAGTCGTACATCTCGTAAGAAAAAATCTAAACAACAACGTAGAAACGGTAATTGTGCGAATACAGGTCAATCAGTTATTAGTACATTATCTAAGAAGCAACAGGCCATACTCAATGCTCCAGTTAAGTTAGGTGATGAAGTATTAGTTGCTATTCATGGTATCGGTAGTAGTGGTGAAGGGGTAGGTCGTGTAGAGGATTTTACAGTCTTTGTTCCCTTTGCCTTGCCTGGAGAATCCGTGAAAGTATCCATCAATATGGTTAAAAAGACTTATGCCACAGGTAAACTTCTAGAAATTGTTACTATGGCTCCTAATCGTATTGATGCTAGGTGTGATCTTTATGGATTCTGTGGAGGCTGCCAATTACAACACATTACCTATGAAGGACAGCTTTCACTAAAAACACAAAAGGTGAAGGACGTTATCGAACGCATTGGTCATCAAAATTCAGAACTTGTAAAACCAGCATTGGGACCTAAAGAACCATGGGCGTATCGTAATAAGATGCAAATGCCTGTGGGTGGGACTAAAGGGAATATTCAAATGGGATTCTATGCGATGGGATCACATGATATCGTACAAGGTACGAATTGTCCCATTCAAGATGAAGGTAATAATATCATTGCTCAAGCTTGCTACCAAATTGCTAAAGAATTTGATATTGAGCCTTATGATGAACATACTGGTAAAGGTGTGCTACGTCATGTAATCGGTCGCATTGGACAATCTGGATGGATGATTATCCTTGTAACTGCTACAGATTATTTTCCACACCAAGAAAAGTGGGTAGAAAAATTAACTGAACGCATATCTCAAGTAGAAACTATCGTTCATAACGTTAATGGTAAGCGTACCAATGTCATCTTAGGACCTAAAAATAATATCCTCTATGGGGATGGGACGATTACAGATCACATAAAGAATTTACAGTTTACCTTATCTCCACACTCCTTTTTCCAGGTTAATCCAGAACAAACTACGGTACTTTACGATCAAGCATTAACTTATGCGGACTTAAAAGGTGATGAAACCGTTATCGATGCGTACTGTGGTACGGGGACTATTTCATTATTTTTGGCTCATAAGGCAAAACATGTAATCGGTATAGAAATCGTAGAACCAGCTATTATCAATGCTCGTGAAAATGCGAAACGCAATGGTTATGATAATACAGAATTTATCGTCGCTGATGCGGCTGTAGAAATGCCAAAACTCTATAAAGCTGGCGTACGACCAGATGTCATCGTATTCGATCCAATCCGTGCAGGCTGTAAAGAAGAAGTACTAACCTCTGCAGCTGGCATGGAACCAAAACGCATTGTCTACGTATCCTGTAACCCAGCCACCATGGCACGAGACATTGAAATCCTCACACACTACGGCTATGAACTAAAAGAAGTACAACCTGTAGACATGTTCCCAATGACTGCTCACGTTGAGTGCGTAAGTTTGTTGACTAAAGTACAGAATTAAAAGTGTAGAAAAGCCTAGTAAATATAGGGATTTCGAAGAGTTGATGTATCCCAAAATAGAGATGGAAGATAGCCTGGAAGTAACAGAAAATCATGAGATTTTTGAAGGTTGTGTAGACAAGACTATTGAAGTAGGTTGTATCGATAAAAATGTTGATATGCTTTTTAATAGGGGGTTGACATACATACTATCGGAATTTTTGTTTCATTGATTATTTTGGTGAGTGAGAATTTTATTATGTTGGTATAATAAAGTACGTCTATGTCAGTGATAAAATAATTTGAGGAGATGTAAAGCTATGATAAGCCTTGGTATTGCAATAAAGAAAAATGAGCTATGGTATTCTGTTGTTGATGGATCAAATATGGAATCTGCTGTTCTTTTGGAGACTGGAAATCAAAGTTTTCAAATAGATACACATACAGGGAGATTGATGATGAATTTCCATAATATCTTTACTGAATTAATTACAAAATTTCACCCTGATATTATTGCATATAAGCTATCTTTAAAGGTTAATATGAAGCAGATACCTTATATGCACTTTTCAATTGGAGTTTTAAATTTGTTGTGTATTCAAAACAATATAGCTGTTACTGAAAGAAGCAATCAGTGGATTACAGCGGGGAAGAGAGTAAAAATAATAAATTGTACGGAGCATTTTTCAGATATGCGTTTTAGAACTGATGAAGAAATGCAAGCTACATTAATTGCGTGGTTTGAGATTGGGCAGTAATATGGATATTGAAAATGATTATTCTGGTGAAGAAATTGGAAAATATAAACTAATAGCTAAGTTGGGGAATGGTGGATTTGGTGCAGTTTATAAAGCTGTGGATAGAGTTTTAAATGCGGAAAAGGCTATTAAAATATTGGAAGTTTCAAATCCTAGAAAAGCATATGAACTTTTTAATGAAGCGGCAATTCCATATGAATGCCAGCATAACAATATTATTAGAATAAATAGTGGTGAGTTGCTCAACTTCAATTCTGAACTGGTTTTTGTTGTGGATATGGAATTAGTAAACGGAACTTCGCTTGAAAGTCTACTTAGAAATAGATTCATCCCTATTGCTGAGAGTATACATTATATTAAGGATATCTTGTTTGCAGTTGAATTTTCTCATTTAAAAGGTATCATACATAGAGATATAAAACCTGCAAATATTTTGCTTGATAACGGTATTCCTAAATTGTCTGATTTTGGTTTATCAACGGCATTAGGTGATTTAATTATTCCGTGGAAGTGGTATATAACTCATGCAGCCCCAGAAACATTTGTAAATGATTCGGTTGCAACAGTAGAAACAGATATTTTTGCCTTAGGTATGACGATGTTCCGGATGGTAAATAATATATCAAACTGGAATTTGTTTTTACAAAATATAACTAACTTTGAAAGCCTTATAAAAACGGGGAAATTAATGGGAAAAATACCGCAAGCACCTTATGTTCCATTAAAAATTCAGCGGATAATTAAGAAGGCTTGCAACCCTTCACCTGAAAAAAGATATCATAGTGCTACAGAGATGAGAAATTCTCTTGAGAAAATACACTTTTTATATAATTGGTCTATGTGTGATACTTATCATTGGATAGGACTGTCTAATGGATTGCCAAAAAAAGATATTTTTTTAGAAATGAAAAGAAAAAGTATAGATGTTGTAGTTAAAAATAATGGCAGACGTTCTTCTAGTGATAGTAAAAATTTTTTCACTTTAGAAGAAGCTAAGGCTTATTTATTTGAATATATAAGGTCAACGACTATACAATAAAATGTCTGGCTTAATATTGATTAAGGTAGATAAAACGCTAAAAAGTAGAAAAATATAAAAAATCCGAGGTGGTGGATGTAAATTCATATATCTCGATATTACAATTTAATAAGGTATACGGCTATTAAGTCAGTATTAGTTAATTTATTTTTTTGCTTTATATACGCTATAATAAAGCTATATAAATGGATATAGCGGAGGTTATTCATGAGTATAAGCACTGAGATTAAAGATATTAGAAGGAAATGTCTGTTGAATCAAACTAAGCTATTTTAAAACTGTCTGTTGCTTCATTTACAGATTTTTCTGTGATTTCCTTAATATTATTAATCAAAGCTTGAATGCTGTTTGCACTATTATCTGATATGTACATGCAATTGGCTACATGGTCGCCAATTCCACATCCTCGTGCTACAGTGATAATATCTTTAGAAGTAAAGATAACTAAAAAATTCTGTCCAGTCTTTCAAGTTCTTCTACCGAAACATATGCTTACACCAACATAAGGAGCACTTGCGGTTTTTGCCCATTTATTAGCCCAAATAGTAGATGCTTTTGTCATTCTTTGAAACGCAGCCATTCCAAATTCGGCTAGAAATCTTTTGTGTCCATACTAATTTCCAAAATAGTCAGCATTACGGAGTTTTGCTGAAATTTTAATTGGTTCACCTTCACTTAATTTAATGATGACATCGGTTTTATTATCTTTGCTTTTGCTACCAATACCGTCAACCGATACTATTGTGGCATTAGGCTCAATACCTTTATTAATCATCCAATCTGGTAGACTATAAGGTAATTTTTCGCCAATATGATTACTAACCATTGTTACTATTTCATTTTCGAATGCATCCGAAGCTTGTGACATTGTTTACTCCTCCTAAGTATTAATCCTTTATTGTTTCCATAATATCTTCTAATTTACAATCCATTGCTTCACAGATTTTAAGCAGAATATCGGTTGTAATATTTGCCCCTTTACCGAGTTTTGCAATGGAAGCTGCACTGATTCCAGCCGCTTCCTTGAGATCATTTTTATTCATTTCTTTGTCGATTAACATTTTCCATAATTTGTTATAACTGATTCGCATTTTATATTCTCCAATTAATCTGTAACATCCATAAGGAATCCGTATCTTCCTGGTTCAAAACCTTTTGTAAAGGTGATAACATTGGTTCCGGTAGATTCAAAATCGATATTTGGAACATTATTCATATTGTCAAGAAGTATTACTTGCCCACAGTTTTGATGATTGGTGAAGAATGTGTATAGAGCAGTTCTCATGCTTTCAGAAGATAAATCAGATACGCCTTGGTCTAATCCTAGAAGAGGTGTATCGATTATGAGAAATCCAGGGTCATAAGCTGCTTTTTTAGAAAGATATTCTCTAAATGACATGGCAATAATACTATTTAAGAATGCGGTATATCCTTGACCGTTAAAATTCTGCTTTTTGTGTCCATTTATTTCTATATCAAATGTAGAAAGGTTGAAGCGAGCAGTTGTTAAGTTAGGGAACTTACATTCGACTAAGGCATTTTTTATCAGCGTATCGATTTCTACTAAAAAGTCTTTGTCAAAAAGTTCTTTTGGGTGATATTCAGTTTCTGATTTGTCTTCATTTGGTAACGCCCTAAGATCGGTTTCCCAACTTGATGCAAACTCCGTAATAATACTCAGTTCATGTTTTATTTGGATATAACTGCGATAATCGTTAAGGGCTTTCTTTAGCGCCTCTGCCTCTGGTTGAAGTTCTTCTTGGATGATGTTATCAATATCATCGCGTTGTGATTTTAGTTCAATGAGTTGAGCAGTAATTTCTACTTCTTCTGCAGTTAATTCATTTTCAGTTTCAATTAAACCATTCATTTGATTTGTAATCCTATGTAGTTCTGCTTGAGCAGATTCTATATAGGATTTTTTGCTTTTAGAGGGAATCGTACCTTCACAGAAAGGGCATATAGCGTTAGGAGTAACATTTTCCATCTCGACTTCGCCGTTTACGATAAAAGATAAGCGCTTGATGTCAGAAATATATTGTCCGTGAAGTGTAGCATACCGTTCTTTTAACAGATTGCATTCTGCAGCCTTCTTTTGTAATTCTAGTATTTGGTTTATTATTTTTTTGTTTTTATCGGAAGCTATATCGATTTTTTCTTCTGTTACTTTTATATCGTTAATTATTTCTTGCATTTTAGCATCGACATCTACATTGTCGAAGAGTGCTAGTTGTTCTTCTAATGATTTCTTTTTTTCCGCTACAGAGGATATTTTCTTATTGACATATTCTTCCACAGCTTTTTTACGTGCTACCCGGATTTCTTTCCTAACTGTGGGGTCAACGATTGAAAGATTCTTACCATTGATTAGTAAAAGTAAAGAAGAGAGGAAGGCTGTCTTTTGCGTAGCTTGTGTTGGTTCAATTACAGAATTCTCTTTTACTATGTCGTTAACGGTAAATAGGAGGAGGGGAAGAATCGTTCTCCAGGTCATTTTCTGTGTTTCGAAGTATTTATTTTTATATATCGCTTGCTCGTCATCAATACCAATAGATGTTAGTAATAAGTCACTTAATAATGGTGTGTGTGTGTTCTTTTTTCTGCTTGATCTTTTTAAGTCATAGACCTCATTATCAAATCCAGGTACATTTGTAATAATATCAACTTTATTTTTGCCGAATGTACGGCTGATTTGAATGCTCCCTTTTGGTGTATTTAGAGTCAATTGGATAGTTGTGTAACCAAGGCTATCATCAAAGGGCTTATCGTCTCCACCGAAACAGTAATCAATACACTTGATAATACATGTTTTTCCAGTGTTTGAACGACCTTGGATTAAGTTAAGCCCTGGTTTTAGTTCTACAAAAGAGTCTTGTCTATGGATACCACAAGCAAGAACTTTACTTATATAGAGTTTATTCATGCGTTTCTCCTCAGTGCTTTAATCGCTTTTTTATTAATGAAATTTAGGATTTCTTCATCTGATACACCTGAAAATTTTGTATGTACCTTTTTGGCGATAGAGTAATATTGGGTTGCGTAATCAGAGGATAAGGATTCCACATACTTTCTACCTCGATGGTTAATATTATATGTAAATCCTTTTTTAGTTCGATTGATTGAAACTAAACCAGCAAGTATAAATTCTTTTATTCCATCGTTGCAACTGGCACGTTTTGATGCTAATTCACTAAAATTAAAAGTGCTATCTCCATGTAGGTTATTATGAGAAATATCAAAATCTTTACTATATATTGTTATAAAATCATAAGCTGAAATGCGGTCGATAGTTGCTGCGTTAGGGGATATACAAGATAGTAGTAATAAACAGCGAAGTCCTGCATCAAATGGTGAATTGAATAGCTTATTCATCAATATTTACCCACGATTTTATAATGTCGTCATTTACCAGAATGTGACAAATGCCTTTCTTTTCAAGATTACCGATAAGACCAACAAGATTAATAAGTGCAGACTTTGTCAAAGATATTGTGGTAATTCTTTCTAGGACTGATTTTAATCTGTCATAGCCTGTGCTGTAGTCATCATAATAGGTGTCTTCAATACCTGCAAAGGCATCTTTTTTTAGTGTTGTAAACTGCTTATCTCCGTCTGAAAAAGTTTCTCTTGCCATGCGCTTTACGAACTCTGCCTGATAATATGCTTTTCGTTGTGAAGAGTAGTGATGCAATAGATTTTTGGGAAGAGTAGTAGATATTGTATCTGGAGTAACCTTTCCGAGAGCAAGTCCTAATTTTTCTGCATAAATCTCGCATAATGCATTTACATATGGTAACTCTTCTGGTGTAAGTAAATTAGGTTGGATAAGCTCAATCGGAATTTTTATTTTCTCATTTCCTAGATAAATAATATTACTATCACTATCAAAGCGAACGTGATTTATGGGGGTATATGGTATGCCCGCTTCATCATAGTCCGTGGGTGAATTGTTAAAAATATTTACATTGCCACCCGGCTGGTTATTTACATTAATATTATGTTCCCCTGTTTGTTGAATAGTCGGTGGGGCAGAAGTATCGGTTATTACAGTATCTTTAGTATCCATTATGAATGCTCCTACAACTTAATGGTTAAAGTTCCGTTATTTGTCATGTTGACATTAGTATTTCCGTTTTGAACGACATTAGTTTGTTGTTGAATAGTGGCATTTTCAATCTTGATATCATCTTCAGGAAGAGGATATAAACGTATATATAAGTCGCGCATCTCTGTCCTTAATCGAAACGTTTCAGGACGAAGTACTTCTCGTAGCTGTTGGCCTTCTTCGGCTGATTCATTTCTAAACCACAGGATATTCGTGTCAGGAATCCAGCGTAAAAATTTATCTGATAGATAATAGGTATAGTCCTTAAGTACATTCATAGTATCGATTACAATTTTCTTAAAACAAGCATCTTGAATTTTTCGTACATCATATTTCCATGATTGTAGGAAATCATTAATCTCGTCAGCTAGGGATAGCTTTGTTCCTTCGCCTGCAGGATCGTGATCTATACAATATGTGAGAATGGGTTCAACTTGAGTCTTAAAGCGATCAAGGAAGGTTAAATCTTTTTGATTGAGTTTTTCTTCGTCAAGACAGTGCGTTATGACTGGAGTTGATGAATTTCCATCAGCGGTAATTTGATTTAGCCTAACAGTTTGAATATGGTTTCTAATTTTATCATTGTTTTTTTTAGCACTCTTTGGAGTGCTTTTTTTATTGCTAGAAGCATTTCTTAGAATGTCTAAGAATAGCTCGGTAATTAGAATTGGTGCATTTATAGCCGTAACCTCAGGAATATAATCTATAAACTCATCTGCGAGTAGTTGGGCGGTTGTATCTCCGAATCCTTCTAGATACGTAGTAAAACCATCATCATCATTTAAATTTGAAAGTACAAGGGCTGCGATTCTTGAAATATTTGCGTTCCCATTGTAATAGGATTTAAATGTTGAGATTTTAGTACTTTCTAGTAAGTCGGGGCCGCTTTCATTCATCATAGTTTCAAATATAGTCTTGGTAAATATTTGAGTGTTAGATTTACCGCCAATTACATTTTTCAGTTTCCTAGCAAAAATTTTAAACTCCATAGTTTATCACCTTATAAGTATATTATTATCCATCGTTATCCATCTCTATCCAGTTATATCCACTCAAAAATCTATAATGAAAATTGTAGAGAGCAAGCAGTGAGTGATTGCTATATAGTCGATAGCAGGTAGATATATATATATATATATTTTATCAACAAATAAGATAAAAATATATACCTTTGCAAGGTTATTTTATGCATTTGCAGAGATTAAATAGCAAAAAGCTTCTTGCTCTTACCTTTACATTTTTATATTTCAAGGCCTGACTAGCTATAAGGGCATTGGGATACAGATATCAGCACCATCTATAGGAAGTCCTATGGATGGGTACGATAGAAGTACCCTTAGTTCCTTATGTCTAATTTAGGCTTATTAGGCTCATTAGGTCGGTACTTCTATAGGTACTGACCTTTATTTGTTTCCCATGCCTTTTGCAAGAGCCAGGCAGAAAGGCATGGGAAAGAATATGAAATTAAGAATTCGTTACGAGAACGAGTATCAAGTGATTGAGTTGGATGAAAAAGCGGCTAATAGGTTATGGGTAAGTTTGTCACTTACTGGTGGTGAAGATATGACCAAAGAAGAAAAGGAACAACGTATCCAGGAGGCTTGGCATGAACATTTTAATAAATCAGACTACAACTGTTTTCATAAGTTTGATCGTCATAGAGGGAATAGTAAGGCACAACTTAATGTTGATGCTGATAACTTGGATATATCTGAACCTCTAATGGATGAAGTCCTTGATTCTAGGATTTTTTGCAAAGAATCTATTGAACGTGAATCTCAGTGGGAGTATGAGGCTACTTGTTTAAAGGTTCGTGAAGTTTTAAAACCTAGTGCAGCTGATATGGTGGTTGCTATTGCACTTGATGGTCAGACTGTAGCTGAATATGCTGCATCTATTGGGGATGAAGCCAACAATGTCAGTCATCGATATAGACGAGCCATTAAAACTTTAAAAAAAGTTTTTTCAAAAACATCCTTTTTACTCTTTTCCCAAGGCTACTAAGTAGGAGGGAGAAGACCCTCTAAATATTTTTAACAAGGAGGTAATTCGGATGGAATTACAAATGTTTAACAATGCTGAATTTGGCTCAGTAAGAACGGCAACAGTAAATGGTCAAGTTATGTTTATAGGTAAGGATGTTGCAGATATCCTCGGGTATACAAATACAGCTAAAGCAATTCGGGATCACGTTGACGCGTATGATAAGCTGACAGAACGAATCGTTCTGTCAGGTCAAAATCGTGAAGTAATATTTATCAACGAATCTGGTCTTTATAGCCTAATCCTGTCTAGTAAGATGCCGAATGCGAGAAAATTCAAGCATTGGGTAACCGCAGAGGTACTCCCATCAATTCATAAGCATGGAATGTATGCTATCGATGAAATGTTAGAAAATCCTGATCTTGCTATTGCAGCTCTTACGCAATTGAAAGAAGAACGGCAGAGAAGTAAGCAACTTGAATGCTTAACCTTGGCTCAGCAACAACAAATCGCAGAAATGCAACCTAAGGCAAGTTATTATGATTTAATTTTGCAGAATACGAATACAGTACCAATAACACAGATTGCAAAAGATTATGGTATGAGTGGGCAACGCTTTAATACATTACTACATGACCTTGGTGTTCAATATAAGTTTAGAAAAACATGGCTCTTATATCAGAACTATGCAGATTGTGGATATACACAATCCCGTACTTATGCGATTGACGATAACAGAAGTGTGATGCATACCTACTGGACACAAAAGGGCAGGCTTTTCTTATATGACCTTTTAAAGAGTGAAGGTATTTATCCACTCATCGAGCAGGAGGTATAGGTCTATGACTATCGATAAGTTTAATTCTGAAGGGTATTATGATCCGACTAGTTATGAGGCTCTTACCCAAATTCAAAAAGAGGAGATGGCAGTCGATAAAAAGGCTGCCTATCTACCGTTAGTGTATATTATCTTTGAATTTAAATCTGGCATGACCATAGATCTTAAGAGATAAGTAAATAGCAACGAAATCAGCACCTTGCAGCAATGCAGGGTGTTTTGTTGTTATTAGAAAATTTACAGAGTAGGACTTTGCCAGGATTGAAAATATCAACCATTTGGTTTATAATGTTATGATCTCATGTGCGTTTTGAGGATGGAGGATAACATGAATACATCCGATATGATTAAAGAATTATGTAATAAAAAAATATAAGTGTTTCTGAACTTGCCAGAAGGATAGGACAGCCTCCACAGAACTTTGGGAAGAAACTGAAATGAGATACTGTGACCCTAGACGAACTAAAGCAGATAGCTGATATTATGGAAGTGACCTATGAGCAGTCGTTTATCTTTCCAGACGGGAATCAGATAAAAACGAGTAATGAATAGGAGAAGACTGAAATGGACTTACTGTTAAATGATGTGTTGCACCTAACACAAGAAGAGATAAGAAATAGCAAAATTGAATTTAATATGCAAGCTGGCAGTGGTGGTCAACCTTTTCTTGATAGATGGCTAAAACATTCAGAAGAAGAAAAATCTACAGGCACTTGTAAGGATTGCTCATACTGGGGTTGGTATGGTAAACAGAGAAATTTTTGTCTAGGACAATGGGTCTTTAGTTTTGCAAGAATGACAGAAGATGAATGGCTCCTTATTTCGGCTGCACAGATTATTGATACGCCAATTGATGATTGGGCTACTGTTCAGGTTTTAGAAAAGTATATACCTCTGTTTGGCAGATTAATCATTAAGTGTAAAAAAGGCAATACCTTTTCAAGATATGTATTTAACTTGAGTAAATACCTTAATCAGGCAATAGTCAGAGAAGTTCTTCCATGCGTTTATAGTGGTGAGAAGTTTGAAGGTTATGATAAGGTTCACTTACCATATCATAGATTAGCTGATATTTTTGCCGGAAGAATTCTTCCAACATATTATGAGGCATTGAAGAAAATTACTGGTGTATATTGTTTAACGGATACTCATACGGGTAAATTATACATAGGTTCTGCTACAGGGGAAGAAGGAGTTGCTCAAAGATGGGGTAATTACCTGGATTCAAAGCACGGTGGAAATAAAAAGCTAATAGCACTTTACGATCAAAAAGGGGCTGCGTACTTTGAAAGGTACTTTACATATACCCTGCTTGAGTATTTTGGACTTTCGCATGATCCTATAAAAATCATCGAACGAGAGCAATACTGGAAACACTGCTTTGACACCATCAAAAATGGGTATAACGATAATTAATGCAAACGCTTTGTTGTTTGCCTATACAGGAAATAAGAGAACTCAACAGTTTAGTCGGTTCGATATACCGATTTTAGTGCAAAAACAGGTGTTCCACCATTCCCGTGGACACTCCTTGAAATAGTGCTACTTCGTTAGAGAACCGAACCACGTTGAGGCAGTGGCTTTGCTTACGAAAATTTAATATTATATTGCAATTTAAGAGTTTATAAATTTAAATAATCAATTATCTGAATTATTACATAAATATCGTAGTTATTAAATTTATTAATGAAAAGGTATTATTAGGTAAAATAATGAAATTAAAGGTTTGTATCGTATGATTCGAGGAATGTGTTATGTGTTTTTACTTTGATATTCATAATATAATGCATCGCTTGAGTTTATGGAGGCCTATCTTTCATTCTGAGGCAGATTTTCAATTTAGTTTAGCGTGGATTATAAAAGAAATATATCCAAATTGTGAAATACGACTAGAGTTTGTTCCTGATTTTAATGCTTAGTTGTAAATTGAAACTGAACACATAAAAAATCCATATTAGTACAAGTGATAAGATTAGAGTATCAAATTCGCAATCAATCACGAGGTACTAATATGGACTGCTCTAATCTTATCACATCATTGCGCACAAACAAACACTTAAATTTAGAAGAGCGCTTTTATCTTGAAAAACGCCTTCTTGCTGGTGATTCTATCAATACTATTGCCAAGGCATTAGGACGCTCTAGAACTACGATTTATGCTGAGAAAAAGCGTGGAACAGTAGTTCAAATTAAGCAAAACAAGGCTGTTCTTATGTATGTAGCAGATTGCGGTCAGCTTGCCTATGAAAGAACCCGTCAAGGTTCTTTCAACACTTTGAAAGCAGGTTCTATTGAGCCCTTTTTATCTTGGGTTGAAACTAAGGTAAGAATCGATAAATGGTCCTTAGATGCTGCTGTTGGCTACGCCTTACGTAAGGGTTTGTTTGTACGCAATGAAATGGTGTATACTAAAATTTTATATAACTACCTTCACCAAGGCATTTTAGGTCTTAAACCAATGGATTTGCCTTGTATTATTCGCCATTCTCATAAGAAGCGACATAACAGGCAACACAAACGCAAGTTAGGTAAATCCATTGATCTGCGTGATGAATCTGTTGCTACCCGCGAAGAATTTGGTCATTGGGAGCTAGATACGGTCCGAGGAATAAAGAATAAAAGCGATGAAGTAATTGTTTCATTGTTAGAACGCAAGTCTCGCCTATATGTAGCCTTACGTTGTCTATCCGCTAAAGCCGTGGATGTAAAAATGACATTAGAAAATTGGTTGCAGTCTCTTAAAGCCGTTTCCAATGTATCCATGTTATGTAAAACTATTACGGCTGATAATGGCCGTGAATTTGCAGACATAAGTACATTAGAAACAGAGGATTTATCTATTTTCTTTGCTCACCCGTACTCGCCTGGGGAACGCGGTTCAAATGAACGACATAACGGACTATTACGCCGCTTTATCCCAAAAGGAACGCCCATAAAGGCTGTGTCAGAAGAAACGATTCAGCGGGCGTTAAATTGGTGCAACAATTTACCCCGAAAGCTGTTAGATTACAAAACGCCTCAAGAAGTCTTCATTGAGGAAGTTAATAAAGTTATGGATTTACAGAGTGTTCAATTTTATATTGCAATTTAAGAAATACAATTAGTAATTAAAATTAGGAGATATATTATGTTTAAACCAGTTCGAAAAAAGATAAATGAAATAGACCATAGTGCTGCAGAAGCTTTATTACAATCTAATCGTCGTGGAATTATTGCCATGAATGGTGTTGAGGGTTATCCTTATGCTATTCCTATTAATTATTTTTATGATTGTGATAATAAAAAGATTTATTTTCATGGAGCTAAAGCTGGTCATAAAGTAGAGTCATTGAAAACTTCAGATAAGGTATGTTTTACCGTATATGGTAATGAGAGAATTGATGAATCTGAATCCTGGGCGCCGTATGTACAAAGTGTAGTCGTATTTGGAAGATGTCGTTTGCTAGAGGCAGGTTCAGAATCTATAGATCGATTAAAAGAATTTGCTATGAAATATTATCCTAGTGAGCAGCTTGTAGACAAAAATATTGCTCATGCTGGTAGAGCAGTTCAAATGTTTGAAATCACCATTGAACATATGAGTGGTAAACAAGTACAAGAGAAATAATAGATTAGCCCTTCGCTTATGCGAAGGGCTTTTACTATACACTCATACTTATAAATGTAATATAATGTAAATAGTGATAGTCATTTTAAAAATATGGTTCTTTGGAGAGAGACATGATGCAGTTAAAAGATTTAGGTACATTTGAATCTGTACTTCACATCGTAACAGATATTGTAACAGGAAATATTAGGGCCTTAGAAAATGCATTAGCCAATGGTTGGGATATTAATCAACCTATAGAAATTGATGAATATAGTGAGCATGCACCATTAGAACTAGCGCTGGTCATGTGTTGTTTGCCAAGTATTCATTGGTTAGTAGAGCATGGTGCTAATCTTAATGATGAAGAAAATCCAAGTTTCTTATTAGCGGTGCGGTATGGTAATAAAGAGATTATAGACTATGTTGTGGCTCAAGGTGCTAATATTCATGCTTTGAACCGTGTGAAAGTAGATGCTTTTCAAGCTGCTTTATATGGCAAGAAATATGATAACCTACAAATTATTCATGACTTAGGCCATACGGTACAGAAGTATGGCGGTAAAGCTTTCAGAAATATCCTTACAGATAGAAATTATGAGGTTCTAGATTTCTTTATTCATAATGGTGTAGATATTAATTACAATAAGCCTGATTCTGTATATCCCTTTAAGCCAACCCCATTGTGTGTAGCAGCTCGTTATGTGGATTTACAGATGTGCAAATACTTGGTAGAACATGGTGCTGATGTGACCATCACAGAAAAGGATGGTATGCGTCCCTATAGCATTGCCGTTGAAAAAGGCGATATGGAAATGGCAGAGTATTTTAAATCCTTAGAGCCTACGGAGTTCCATGATTTACAGAATAAAATGGATCAGTTAAAGCCATTTAAATTACCAAAAGCATTAGTGAATTTTTTAGAAGGTAAACATCTTTACTTTGAATTACGAGACTCCGATTTTATATCTATAGAGTTCTTCCCACTTATTGATACGATTTCATTTAAACTAGGTCGCCGTAATCTACTGCGTTTATCTAAAGAACTAGGCGAGTATAACGAGTGGCAAATTGTATGGGATCCTAAGTCTAAAAAGATCGGTTGTTATGATATAGAACATCAAGAGTTACGAGAACTTTGTAAATTTGATGAATTTATGGCGGATATGTCAGGTCAATTAGAAAGTTTATTTTAATATATATCGTAAAGGAGAGGCGATACATATGACAGATACATTTGAGAAAACATTTAGGGATTGGTCCATTGATGTAGGTACCTATAAATATGAAGGTATTACACTGCATGAAGTTGAGCAAAATCTATATGCTATTCAGGATCAAGAGCAAGATTTTGTGATTGTATCCCCATCAAATGCAATCTCAATAGATAAGAAACAGTATAACTTTGTACAAGTTTGCTGTGATGAAGATACCGATTTATTACATATAGAGCTTAGTGTAACTAATGATGGCGACCAGGGCGCTATCCTATATGGTAAGAATGAGCTGGGGCCTCAAGAGGTATTTCAGATAATAGAAGATTTTATTGTACATCATAAGGTTCCACCATTAGATGATTGGGAAGTCGTACTAGATTTAAGACCAAAGATGGAAAGCTATGTAAAGGGTACAAATGATGACTAATCCTGCAATATATGATGAACAGTTAAGACAATATACCATATCTTACGAAGAAATACAGTTTTGCTGGGATGAGAAACCAACAGATGCTAATTTAGATACGGCAAAGTTATTAGCTGCTAGTTACCATAACAATATAGATGCAATTGCTACTTTCATTTATAACGAAATCCGAGATTGGTATGGCGATGTAACCATTGATGAAGTGAAAACACGGATAGGTATGCCTATTATTGAACCAGACCGAGATGCTGTGACCTACTGTGAGCAAACCTTTGATGATACACACATCTTTTCCTTTACGTTTTGGGATGATGAATTCAAAGATTTGCATTATTTTGCTATAGATGGATGATATATTCTTATATATTTTAGTTATTGAGTCTCTTACATGCGGAGTCTATTATGCTATACACACCGAATAACATTTTGTATAAGTACATTCGTTACCGCTTTAGACGGATTCAGATTCAATGTAATATGTTATATGATATAGCACCAGAGGAAGAAGATGCGATTTGCCGTGATCTTTTAAAAAAGAGAGCAAAAGTATTAATTCCAATTGGCATATTATACATCTTGATTTTTGGAATTAGTTTTGTTTGGCTATTAGGAACAAGTGATGAATTAAACCCCTTAATGCAATGGGAAGTAAGAGTAATTGACTATGTCATACCAATTTTAAATACCATTGATATTGAGTGGTATGCATATTCCCTAGACTTATTATGGGTAGCAGTTATATTATCCCCTATAGCGATTATAAATGTATCTCCTTATATCATTTTTTCCTATATGATTGATACCATTTTGATACGACGCAGGGTAAAAGCTTTAATTAAAGAATATTCCACTGATGAGAAACAATTTGATTGAAGTAACATATTTGACTAGGAGCGAGTATTATGAGTAATCTAAAAAACTTTGATTGGAATGGGTTTTGGAACGATGTTGATTATGCATTTGAATCTTATATAGGTAAACCTGTTACGGATAAGGATATTAAGGATGCTGAATCTGAGCTAGGCTATACATTACCTGCAACATATATTGAATTACTTAACAATCATAATGGCGGTGTATTGAATAAGAACTGCTTTATAAATAATAATGGCGACTGTGTATATGTAACAGGCATATATGGCATCGATAGAGATAAAAAATACTCTCTTATAGGTGAGATGGGTAATGAGTTTTGGATTTCTAAATGGGAGTATCCTCCTATCGGTATCGTTGTAGCCGATACGATTTCTGGTGGGCATGATATGATTTTCCTCGATTATCG
>OGIT01000402.1_pt1 | contig 20924 bp, 19 predicted proteins | sample 1571881 | NCBI WGS metagenome assembly OGIT01 (sample SAMEA2582101, study PRJEB24529) | metagenome | biome: Human gut stool | place: China | collected 2011 | reverse complement strand
ACTGCTTGCCCAAGGATACCAAACAATTGCTGGCCAACTACCAGGATGTGCCCCAGAACTTGATTTCTGCCATCGTGGCGGCCAACCGGACCCGGAAGGATCATATTGCTGACGAAATCATTGCCCGTAACCCTAAAACCGTAGGCATCTACCGGATGACGATGAAGAGTGCCTCGGATAATTTCCGGTCTTCTGCCATCCAGGGTGTGATGAAACGGATCAAAGCCAAAGGGATCCCTGTTGTGGTCTATGAACCCACCCTGCAGGACAAGGAGTTTTTCCGTTCTCCAGTGTGCAGGGACTTGGCCCAGTTCAAGAAGGAATGTGACCTGATCGTGGCCAACCGCTGGTCGGACGACTTGGCGGATGTGAAAGAAAAAGTCTATACCCGGGATCTGTTCGACCGGGACTAAGGAGCAGTTATGGAACCTTTTGACGCCAACAAAAAAATCCTGATCACCGGGGCAGCCGGGTTCATCGGCTACCATCTGGCCAAGCGGCTGCTGTCCCTGGGGGCCCGGGTGGCCGGACTGGACAACATGAACGCCTACTACGAAGTGCAGCTGAAGAGGGACCGGCTGGCCCAACTGGAACTGTACCCGGCTTTTTCTTTCACCCAGGGAGATCTAGCAGAAAAAGAAACGGTGGAGCGAATCTTTAAAGAGTTCCAGCCGGACATCGTGGTGAACCTGGCTGCCCAGGCCGGGGTCCGCTACAGCATCGACCATCCCCGGGAATACATCGACTCCAACATTGTAGGGTTCTTCAATATCCTGGAAGCCTGCCGGCATTTCCAGCCGGAGCATCTGCTGTTCGCATCCAGCTCTTCCGTGTACGGGAACCAGAAGAAAACCCCCTTTTCCACCACGGACAATGTGGACCATCCCATCAGTCTGTATGCGGCTACCAAGAAATCCGACGAACTGATGGCCTATACCTATTGCCACTTGTATGGGATCCCTTCCACAGGCCTCCGGTTCTTTACGGTGTATGGACCTTTCGGCCGGCCGGACATGGCCTATTTCAAGTTCACCAACAAGATCATGAAGGGAGAACCTATCACCATCTTCAACCAGGGGGATATGTACCGGGATTTCACCTATGTGGACGATATCGTCACCGGCATCCAGAATATGCTGCGCAACCCGCCCCAGCCCAATGGAGAAGGAGACCGGTACAAGATCTACAACATCGGGAACAACCATCCGGAAAAGCTCATGACCTTCATCGAGACCCTGGAAAAGGCCTTGGGGAAAAAGGCGGAAAAAGAATATCTGCCTATGCAGCCGGGGGATGTGTACCAGACCTATGCGGATGTAAGTGAACTGGAACGGGATTTCGGATTCCGGCCCAGCACCACCATTGCCGAAGGGCTGGGGAAGTTCGCCCGCTGGTACCGAGAGTATTATCATATTGAGTGAAGAGTGAAGAACCCACCACCAGCCTCAGGGCTGGTCCCCCCGCCCTTGGAAAGGGCGGATATACAGGGGGGCGCAGGCCGATTGCCACGCCGAAAGGAGAACCACATGACCAAATTCATTGCTGCTGCCATCCAGATGGATTCCCAAGACGACAAAAGTGCCAACCTGGCTGTGGCTGAAGGGTATATCCGGGAAGCCGCTGCCAGGGGAGCTAGACTGGTAGTGCTGCCGGAAACCATGAATTATATTGGAAGAGATATTGCTGGGGAAGCGGAACCTATTCCTCTTGGCCCTACCTTCCAGAAAATGGCGGGACTGGCCCGGGAACTGGGCATCTGGCTGGAAGCCGGCAGCATCTACGAAAGCAATCCGGCAGATCCGTCCCGTCCCTTCAACACTACGTTCCTGATCCGGCCGGACGGCACTCTGGCCGCCAAATATGCCAAGCTCCATCCCTTTGATGTAGTGCTGCCCAACGGGGTCACCAGCCGGGAAAGCGACCGGGTGTGTCCGGGAAATGCTCTGGCGTCTGCGGATACGGAACTGGGGAAACTGGGCCTTGCCATCTGCTATGATGTCCGCTTCGGAGAGATCTTCCGGCTGATGGCACTGGATGGGGCGAAGATTTTTGCGGTGCCCGCCAACTTCACCGTCAATACCGGAAAAGATCATTGGGAGACACTGGTCCGGGCCCGGGCCATCGAAAACGAATGTTATGTGATCGCTCCCAACCAGATGGGGAAGAAACCTCGGTTGACGGCCTATGGAAATTCCCTGATTGTGGATCCTTGGGGGACGGTGATTGCCAGGGCCTCGGAAAAACCTGGTGTGATCACCGCTGAAATCGACTTGGAGTATGTGACCAAAGTCCGACAGAGCACTTTTACCCTGGATAACCGCCGGCCGGATGTGTATCGGCTGGAAAAACGGTAAAAACTGGCGTTTGCCTGGCGGATGTTGACAAAAAACGGACTGCTGGATCTGCAGCAGTCCGTTTTTTGTACGCACAACGTGATTTATTTTTCTGAATTCGTGTCAATTTCTTCTCTATCGTGTATAATGTATATAATTACTTTGTATTTTTCTCTGACGAGGATAGGAGAAAGATACACGAAAGGGAGGACAAATGTCAATGTCACAAATACTCACCACCATGGACGACGTCCTGTATTATCCCATCCTGATCATTGTCTTACTGGCAGCAGGGCTCTTCTTTACCGTCAGGACCCGATTGATCCAGTTCCGCTGGTTCAGGGAGTGTATCCGTGTGGTCATGCAAAAACCCAGCAAGGAGGGGTCCGTATCTTCGTTCCAGGCCCTGATGGTTTCTACGGCGTCCCGGGTGGGGACCGGCAACATCATCGGGATTTCCACTGCACTGTGCCTGGGTGGTTTCGGTTCCGTGTTCTGGATGTGGGCCATCGCCATCATCGGAGGGGCCACGGCTTTCATCGAAAGCACCTTGGCCCAGGTATACAAACGGCGGGATGCCAATGGAGACAGCTACGGCGGTCCGGCCTACTACATTGAAATCGCTCTCCACAACAAACTTTTGGCAGGGGCTTTTGCTTTCTTCCTGATCATCACCTATGCGGGCGGTTTCAATGCACTGGCTTCCTATAACCTCCAATCCACCTTTAGCGTGTACGGTTTTTATGAGAAAGGTGTCACCTCTTGGGTCATCGGAGGCATTTTGGCCGTGCTGGTAGGCTACTGCCTTATGGGCGGCGGCAAGCGGATCATGCGGGTGACGGAAGTGCTGGTGCCTTTCATGGGGGTCCTGTATGTGATCCTGGCTCTGGTGATCATCGTCATGCACATCGGGATGATCCCTTCTGTGCTTTCTGCTGTGCTGGCCGATGCCTTTGACTTCCAGAAAATCCTGGGGGGCATCAGCGGATCCTGCATGATGTACGGCATCAAACGGGGGCTGTATTCCAATGAAGCCGGTGTGGGTTCCGCTCCCAATGCTGCGGCAGCAGCGGATGTTTCCCATCCTGCTCAGCAGGGCTTGGTGCAGATGCTGTCCGTGTTCATCGATACGGTGCTCTGTACGGCAACAGCCCTGATGTGCATGTTCTCGGGAGTGACTCCCACCAAAGCCATGGCTGGGGCTCCCTATGTACAGGCGGCTACCCAGACGGACTTCGGCGCTTTTGGGCCCATCATGATCACGGTGGCCATGGTGCTGTTCGCCTTCACCACTCTGATTGGGAACCTGTTCTATGTGGACAACTGCTTGGCTTACCTGAACGGGAAGAAGACTCCCAGCAAGGGTTTCATGAAGGGCTTCCGGCTCTTGGCTGTGCTGGTGATCTTCGTAGGTGCCGGGATGTCCATGGATAACGCTTGGGCTGTGGCGGATATCTGCATGGCCTTCATGTGCTTGATCAACATCCCGTCCATCCTGGCCCTGAACGGGACCGCTATCGCTGTGATGGATGACTATGGCCGGCAGCTGGATGCTGGGATTGAGAACCCGGTGTTCAAAGCCTCTGATATCGGCTTGGATGAATCTGACTTGGAATATTGGAAATAATTTTTGGATCTGTTTCTGCCATCTCTGTTCCTCACGGGGATGGCTTTTCTTTTCTGGCAAATGTCTGCCTTTTGGTTGCTTATTTCCACCTTTTGTGCTATGCTATATGAGCGGTTTTTTAAGCAATTACAGACAGACTGTTAAGCATGATACAAGAGAATGGCTGACAGCATGTGAGGAGGATTTTTTTAAATGAGCGTTTCCGTAGAAAGAAAAGGTAATGAAGCAACTCTGAAAGTCACTTTGCCGGTAGAAGATGTAGCCAAGGCCTTCGAAAAAGCAGTTGCCAAGATCAACAAGCAGGTCACGATCCCTGGCTTCCGTAAGGGCAAAGCTCCCCGTCGTGTGCTGGAACTGCACGTAGGCAAAGATGCCATCAAAGAAGAAGCTTTTGAAATCGCTGCCAACAGTGAATATAGAGAAACCTTGAAAGAAAACAAATGGGTGCCTGTTTCCGATCCTGAAATCAAAGATTCCAAGTTCGAAGAAGGCCAGCCCATGGAAATGACCTTGGTGGTCACCCTGCGTCCGGAACCGGAACTGGGCCAGTATAAAGACCTGGATGTGGTGAAGGAAGAAAAGGAAATCACCGACGCTGATGTGGACAAGGAAGTGGAAAACCTGCAGAAACGGGCTTCCAAAATGGTGGAAGCTCCGGAAGGCAAGGCTCTGGAAAAAGGCGATATGGCTATCATCGACTTTGCCGGCACCGTTGACGGCGAAGCTTTCGAAGGCGGTGAAGGCAAGGGCTATCCTCTGGAAGTGGGCAGCGGCAGCTTCATCCCCGGCTTCGAAGATCAGCTGGTGGGCCTGAAAAAAGGCGACTCTACCGATGTGAACGTGACTTTCCCGGAAGACTATTTCTCCAAGGAACTGGCTGGCAAGGCAGCTGTATTCAAAGTCAATGTCCAGGATGTGAAAGTCAAGGAAGTCCCGGAAGTCACCGATGAACTGATTGCGGCCAACAGCGACAGCAAGACCGTGGCTGAATTCCGCCAGAAGACCGGGCACAGTCCGATTATGAACCCAGTTTGATCAAAAAGGCTGTGGAAAATGCCAAATTCGAAGTGCCTGATGTGATGGTGACCCAACGGGCCAACCAGATGATGGATGAACTGGCTATGAATCTCCAAGCCCATAAGATGAGCCTGCCCCTGTACCTGCAGTACCTGGGCAAAGATGTGAAGACCTACCGGGATGAACAGAAACCCGTAGCGCTGGAAAACATCAAGACTGATCTGGTGTTGGATGCCATTGCCCTGAAGGAAGGAATCAAGGTCAGCGAAGAAGAAATCAAGGCTGAAATGGAACAGCTGGCTGCTATGCACGGCGCTACCCTGAAACAGGTGGAAAAGATCGTCAAAGAAAATGGTTCCTTGGCCGTTCTGGTGAGCAACATTGCCCGCCGGAAGGCTGCCCGCCTGGTCATCGACAGTGCCAAGAATGCTCCCAAGGCTGAAGCTGCTGAAGAAGCCAAAGAAGAAAAATAAAACCGCAGGAGGTGGACGGCATGAGCTATGTGCCTATTGTGGTGGAACAGACCAGTAAGGGCGAACGGAGCTATGATATCTATTCCCGACTGCTGAAAGATCGCATCATCTTCGTCACCGGAGAAATCGAAGATCATATGGCCAACCTGATCATTGCCCAGCTGCTGTTCCTGGAATCCGAGAATCCGGATAAGGATGTCCATCTCTACATCAACAGCCCGGGCGGCAGTGTCAGTGCTGGGCTGGCGATTTATGACACCATGCAGTACATCCGCCCGGATGTTTCCACCATCTGTGTAGGGATGGCGGCATCCATGGCTTCTGTACTGCTGGCGGCCGGGACCAAGGGAAAACGCTATGCCCTGCCTCATTCCAGAGTGATGATCCATCAGCCTTTGGGAGGCGCTCAGGGACAGGCCACGGACATTGAGATCCATGCCCGTGAGATCCTGCGGATCCGGGAAGAGATGAACGAAATCCTGGCCCACCACACCGGTCAGACCCCGGAACAGATCCGGCTGGATACGGAACGGGATCATTTTATGACGGCTGTGGAAGCCGAGCAATACGGTCTGATCGACCAGGTGGTCCATCAGATCAAGACCCAGAAATAAGGGGTAAGACCATCTTGCCCTGGCTGTAAGGAGGGTTTCAGATGGGTTACGATGATAAAAATGGTCTGGAGGGACCGGACTATACCTGTTCTTTCTGCGGGAAAAAGCAGAGCCAGGTAAAGAAACTGATCGCCGGACATAATGTGTTCATCTGTGATGAGTGTATTGCCCTGTGCAATGAAATGCTGGAAAAAGACCTGAAGGGGCCGGCGGAAGAAGCTCTCACAGAGTTGCCCAAACCCAAGGAAATCAAGGCTATCTTGGACGAATATGTCATCGGACAGGAAGACGCCAAAAGGACCTTGGCGGTGGCAGTCTACAACCACTACAAACGGATCAACTATGAACAGGGGCATCACCAGGATGTGGAACTGCAGAAATCCAATATCCTGATGCTGGGACCTACGGGCAGCGGCAAGACCCTTCTGGCCCAGACCCTGGCCAAGATCCTGAAAGTCCCCTTCGCCATTGCGGATGCCACCAGCCTCACAGAGGCCGGTTATGTAGGGGAAGATGTGGAGAACATCCTGCTCCGGCTGATCCAGAATGCAGATTATGACATTGAACGGGCCGAACGGGGCATCGTTTATATCGATGAAATCGATAAGATCTCCCGGAAGTCCGAGAATCCTTCCATTACCCGGGATGGATCCGGGGAATGGGTCCAGCAGGCTGTGCTGAAGATCCTGGAAGGCCAATGTGCCGCCTCAGGGGGGACGGAAACATCCCCACCAGGAACTGATCCAGATCGACACCACCAATATCCTCTTCATTTGCGGGGGCGCTTTTGCTGGACTGGAGAACGTGATCAATGCCCGTACCGGGAAAAAGAGCATGGGCTTCGGGGCGGATATCCCTACCCAAGCGGAAAAGAAAAGCGAGAATCCTTTCCGCCATGTTCTGCCGGAAGACTTCGTGAAGTATGGGCTGATCCCTGAATTCGTGGGCCGGCTGCCGGTGGTGGTCACCTTGGATAATCTGGATGAGAAGGCGCTGATCCGGATCCTGAGGGAACCGAAGAATGCACTGACCAAACAGTATGAACATCTCCTGGCCATGGACCATGTGGAACTGGACTTCGAAGACGATGCCCTGAAAGCCATCGCTCATGAAGCCCTGGCACGGAACGCCGGCGCCAGAGGACTGCGGGCCATCATCGAAGGCATCATGAAGAACGTGATGTACGAAGTCCCCAGCCGGGATAATGTGGAAAAATGCATTGTGACAGCAGATGTGGTAACGAAGCACAAAGACCCCAAGCTGCTGCTGAAGCAGGAAAATAACGATACAAGAAAGAATGCCTAGAAAAAGGAAAAGGGGTGCTGGCATCCCTTTTCCCTTTTTCTCTATCCAATTAAGGACGGTGAGAAAGATGTTGGAAGCAAATACCATGAGACTGCCCTTACTGCCTCTGCGGGGAATCCTCGTTTTTCCCGGGATGATCATCAACCTGGATGTGGGGAGAGACCGTTCCATCAAGGCAGTGGAAAGTGCCATGAATATGGGAAAGCGGATCCTGCTGGTGACCCAGCGGTCCGCAGAAGAAAATGATCCTACGGCTAAGAGCCTGTACAATTTTGGAGTCATTGCGGAAATCAAACAGCTGCTGAAGCTTCCCAACGGGGCCATGCGGATCCTGGTGGAAGGCCTCACCCGGGTGGAAGTGATTTCTGTGGTGGATGCCGTGGGCATGAACCTGGAAGCCTATGTGGCCGAGCGGGAGGATGTCAACGATCATTCCAATGAAGTGGAAGCTCTGAAGCGGATGCTGGTGGAAACCTTCGAACAGTGGGTCCTGGCCAGCAAAAAGGTGAATACGGAGGTGCTGCTCACCTTCAAGGACCAGCCGGATCCGGGCAAGATCGCCGATATGATCGCCGGCTATCTGACCATCGATATTGCAGATAAGGAAAAACTCCTGGAAGCCGTGGATGTGAAGGAACGGATGCATCTGCTTTATGGGGATCTGTGCAAGGAATTGGAAATCGTCAACTTGGAAAAGGATATTTCCCAACAGGTCCGGAAACAGATCGAGCAGAATCAGCGGGAATACTATCTGCGGGAACAGCTGAAGGCCATCAATAAGGAGCTGGACGAAGGGGGAGAAAAAGGCTCTGAAGTCAAAGAATACCAGGAAAAGATGAAGAAGCTCAAGCTCCCTAAAGATGTCCAGGAAAAAATGGACAAGGAGCTGGACCGGCTGTATAAAATGCCGCCCATGATGGCAGAAAGTGCAGTGATCCGGAATTACCTGGATACGGTGCTGAGCCTTCCCTGGGGAAAGATGACCCAGGACAACTATGATTTGAAGAAGGCAGCTGCGGTATTGGACAAAGACCATTACGGCCTGAAAAAAGTCAAGGAGAGGATCCTGGATTATCTGGCGGTGCGGGCACTGACCCACAGCAACCGGGGACCCATCATCTGCCTGGTGGGACCTCCCGGCGTGGGCAAGACCAGCCTGGCACAGAGCATTGCCCGGGCTGTGAATCGGAAATTCACCCGGATCAGTCTGGGGGGTATCCGGGATGAAGCGGAAATCCGAGGCCACCGCCGGACTTATATCGGTGCTATGCCCGGCCGGCTCATCAATGGGATGATCGACTGCGGCAGTGACAACCCGGTGTTCCTGCTGGATGAAGTGGACAAGATGGGGGCTGATTTCCGGGGAGATCCGGCTTCGGCGCTGCTGGAAGTGCTGGACCCAGAACAGAACAGCCATTTCAGCGACCATTACATCGAGTTTCCCTATGATATGAGCAATGTGTTCTGGATCGTTACGGCCAATACGGTGGAGACCATCCCGCCGGCTCTCTTAGACCGGTTGGAAGTGATCGAGCTTTCCAGTTATACTGATGAGGAAAAATTGAAGATTGCCCAGCTCCACTTGCTGCCCAAGGAACGGAAAGCCAACGGTCTGACCGGGAAACAGCTGAGCCTGGGAGCGGCCTCCATCCAGCATATCATCCGGGACTATACTCGGGAAGCCGGTGTGCGGAACCTGGAACGGAAAATCGCTACCATCTGCCGGAAAGCGGCGCGGAAAATTGTAGAAGATGGAGTGGCTAAGGTCAGTGTGACGCCAGCCCATCTGAAGGATTACCTGGGGCCGGCCATTTTCCTGGAAAGCGATATGCGGGCCAAATCGGAAGTAGGGGTCTGCACTGGGCTGGCTTGGACCAGTGTGGGCGGTGAACTGCTGAAGATCGAAGTGGTAGTCTGTGAAGGCAAGGGCAAACTGGTTCTCACCGGCCAATTGGGGGACGTAATGAAGGAAAGTGCTCAGGCGGCCTTTACCTACATCCGTTCCCGGTCCAAGGAACTGGGACTGGATCCGGACTTCAATGAAAAAGTGGATATCCATATCCATGTGCCGGAAGGTGCCATCCCCAAGGATGGTCCTTCTGCCGGGATCACCATGGCGACAGCCATGGAAAGTGCCCTGACCAAGAGAAAAGTCAAAGCGGATCTGGCCATGACCGGAGAGATTACCATTACCGGCCATGTGCTGCCCATCGGAGGCCTGAAGGAAAAAGTCCTGGCAGCCCACCGCTACCGGGTGAAAACCGTGCTGATCCCTCGTCAGAACCAGCAGGATCTGGAGGAAATCCCGGAAAAGGTCCGGAATGACATGACCTTTATCCCGGTGGACAGCATGGACCAGGTGACCAAACTGGCCCTGGAGGCGTAACATGGGAGCGAATCAGTGGGATATCATTGGAGCATCCTATGTGGCTTCAGCAGTAAAAGCGACCCAGTATCCCCAGGATACCATTGATGAAGTGGCTTTTATCGGGCGGAGCAATGTGGGGAAATCTTCCCTGCTGAATTCCCTGGCCAGACGGAAAGGGCTGGCCAGGGTCAGCAGCTCTCCCGGCAAGACCCAGACCATCAACTTTTATTCCTTCCAGGCCAAACGGCAGCAGGAGGAAAAGGTGGAACGGCATACCTATTATGCAGTGGACCTGCCAGGGTATGGTTTTGCCCGGACCAGCAAGGGCAACAAGGAACAGTGGTCTGCTTTCATCTGCAAGTACATGGAAAATTCCCAGTATCTGAAACTGGTCTGTGTGCTCATGGATATCCGCCATGCACCTATGGAAAGCGATATCGACTGCTACCAGTGGCTGCTGAATCTGGGACTGCCCATCATGGTGATCCTGACCAAGAGTGACAAACTGAACAAAGGGGCTGTGGCCAGCCAGAAGGCATTGTACCAGAAGACCTTCGGTCTGCGGGATGAACAGATCATGACTTACAGCTCTACCAGCCACACCACACGGAAAGAACTGATCAATCGGATCATGGAATATCTTTCTCCTTCAGAGAAAAACAACTGACAAGAGGGGGTACTGCAGATGTGCAGCACCCCCTCTTTACCATTTTTCTTAAAATATTGTACAATTCTGTTATGTTCGACACAAAATAGAAGGGAGAATCCCTATGAGTCAGGAATTGGAACAACGGCGGCAGCTGGCCGGGCTCTGGAAAGACCAGCGCCAGCGGGTGGATCGGTCCCTCCGGCTGTGGGAAAGTGCAGTCCTCCTGCCCCTGCGCTGGACCAAGCACGGTTGGGAGATCCTTTTTGAAGTCCGGGCCGCCAATATGAGCTGGCAGCCTGGTGACATCTGTTTCCCGGGAGGCCATCGGGAAGAAACGGATCCTTCTCTCTGCGCCACGGCTCTCCGGGAAACCTGGGAAGAACTGGGCATTCCGGAAAAGGAAATCCAGATTCTGGGGCCTTTGGATTATTTCTACGGCTATTCCGGGCCGCTGATTTATCCGTTTGCGGGGATCCTGCCGGCACGGATGCCCCTGCAGCTGGACCGAGAGGAAGTGGGAGAAGTCTTTTCCGTACCCCTGAAGGACCTTCTGGCCATCCATCCGGTGGTGGGGAAACTGTCCCTGGCCAGCCGTCAGGAACCGGGATTTCCGGCTCAGTGGGCGTATGGATTCCAGGAGGGATGGAACATCCGGGGCGGTTATGAAGTGTTCTTTTATCCTTGGAAGAACCGGATCATCTGGGGAATCACGGCACGGGTCCTCCATCAGTTCCTGGAACGGGTGCGTCAGGAGGGGCTGAGTCCAAAGGAAGCCGGGCGGGATCGCTGAGATAGGGGGTCAGGAACATGCAGACTTCGGTCTTGTTCCGGGCCGTACTCCGGAATTTGAAAAGTTCTCCCAACAGGGGGAGCTTTGACAGAAGCGGGATTTCTTCTAAGCGCTGCTGTTCCTGTTCACTGATCAGGCCTCCGATGACCAGAGTTTCCCGCTCCCGCAGCCGTACATGGGTATCCGCTGTCCGGCTTGTGATCCGGTAATTCTTCAGTTCTGTGATGAGGGTGGGAGTACTGACTTCCGTATGGACCTTGGCAGTGATCAGCCCTTCTCGGCTCAGGTAGGGCGTATAGGAAAGCCGGATACCGGCGTCCACGTATTCAGTGGTGCTGGTGGTGGTGCTGTTGGTCACTTTTTCGGTAACCACAGGGATGTGGTCGCCGATGAAAATGCTGGCTTCCCGGCCGGGCAGGGTGATGATCCGGGGGGGTGGCCAGGACCTTGGCCTTCCCTTCCTGACAAAGAGCATTGAGTTTGGCCTGGAAACCTGCTTCATAGCCGTGGCCCAGGTGGAGGGTGCCGCCCCAGGAGTCTCCGGAACGGTCTTCTGGATTCGGCAGAGGACTCCAGTCCCACTGCAGGCCCAGTTCCCGGGAAGCGGTTTCTCCCAGAGAAAGGATCCGGGCTTCCAGGGTGATCTGGCGGGAGGGATGGTCCAGTGTTTCCAAGGTTTCCTGCAGCCTTTGGGATTCCAGAGGATCTCCCTGGAACAGGATGGCATTGGATTCCTGATTCCAGACCAGGGGAGAAGAAAAAAGCGGCTTAAGGGTTTCTGCCGTTTCCTTGGCTGGGATGTATTCCAGCGGATGGATGGTCAGCTGACCGAAAAACGGATCTTTTTTCTCCGGGGTTCCGATCCACAAAGTGCTGCCTTCTTCCCGGCAGAAAAGCCCCTGGCTCCGGGTGACCATGGCCAGGGCTTGGGAGAAGGGGACCTGCTGGAGTTCCAGGGAAAGGGTCCCTGGGATGGGGCCGTCCATGACCAGATTCCGTCCCGCCAGCTGGGCTATGCTTTGGAGGACTTCCCGGACGGGAGCTTCCTTTACGGACAGGGAAACGGTATCTTCCGCCAGGACCCATCGGACTGGAGTAAAAATACAGAAAATACAGAAACAGAGCAGTATCTTCATGGCCACACCTCCCCGATGGGAAGCAGGTTGCTGCCGCAGTACAGCGCGTCTTTCTGGAGATGGGTGATGGTCCCTTTGCCGGGCAGCGTTTCTCCCGGAGCCAGGAGGCAGGTGCCTTTTGGTGTGGATACCAGGGCTTTGCGGTTTCCGTTGACGGAAAGGATGCCCAGGAGCCGAAAGGATGGGGAGGAAACGGCTTCTGCCGGCGGCTGACAGGAGGCAGGGGCAGCCTGATCTCCGGCTGGTTTCGGCGGCAGTCCAGGGTGGAGAGCCGGCGGATGGTCCAGGGGGCGGAAGGGATCCCTGCGGGGAGGTCTGCTTTTTTTTGCGGTGTTCCTTGCTGGTAAAGGAGCGGATTGTACTTCTTCTTCTGGAACCGGAGGAAAGATCGGCAGGACGGGAGTGCGGAACAGGTACAGGACCATTCCGGTACCCATGCAGAAAAAAAAGAGCAGGACGCGGAGTGGGAAAGAAAGAGAAAAAGTTTTTGGCAATGAGACTGAGAACATGGATGGACCTCCTTGTGATAGAGTGTGTATTCTTTGTCCCATTATAGGCAATTTTCCTTCACTTTCCTACCCCTAGGGCAGTAAGTGTAAAAAGAGAGGCATTAACGGGAAAAAACAGAAGGGAGCCGAAAGGGTATGGCAGACTACGATCAGCAGGAATTCCAGATACAGGACCATTTCCAGTGGAACAGTCCTTTCAGAGGGGGAGTGGGCGCGGCTGATTTGTCCCCTGCCGTCCAGGCTGCCCAAGAGATCCTGGACCGGGCTCTGGACCGGAGAGCCAGTGACATCCATTTGGAACCGGAGAAAAAACAGATGCAGATCCGCTGCCGGGTGGATGGGGTGCTCCAGCCCCTTTGCCAGGTTCCTAAAAATCTCCAGGAGCCGCTCATCTCCCGGTTCAAGATCCTTTCCGGCATGGATATCGGAGAAAAACGGCTTCCCCAGGATGGACGGTTCCAGGGACAGTGGCGGGGTCACCAGGTAGATGTACGAGTCTCGTCACTGCCCACCCTGTTTGGAGAAAATCTGGTGCTGAGGCTGCTGGACCAGGAGGCTGTCCGGCTGGAGCTGGAACAGCTGGGGTTCACAGCGGAAAATTTGGAAAAACTGCGCCGTTGCCTGCGCCGGCCTCATGGACTGTTCTTGGTGACTGGACCCACCGGCAGTGGGAAATCCACCACATTGTACGGGATCCTGGCTTCCTTGGACCGGGAGAAACAGAATATCATCACAGTGGAGGATCCCGTGGAATATCAGCTGGAGGGGATCCGCCAGGTTGCCGTCCAGCCGAAAATCGGACTGACTTTCGCCCGCTGTCTCCGGAGCATCCTGCGGCAGGATCCGGACTGCATCATGGTGGGAGAAATCCGGGATGGAGAAACGGCAGCCATGAGCATCCATGCGGTCCTGACTGGACATCGGGTGTTCAGCACCCTTCATACCAATACAGCGGTGGGGGCTGTGACCCGGATCTTGGATATGGGGGTGGAACCCTATCTGGCGGCGGCAGCCCTGGAAGGAGCAGCTGGACAACAGCTGGTCAGGAGACTTTGCCCCTGCTGCAAAAAGGCGTATACTGTTACGGAACAGGACTGGGAGTGGGAATATCTGCAACTTAAGGAACCTCGGACTTTGTACCGGGCTCAGGGCTGTCCCAGCTGCGGCCATACCGGTTATGCAGGGAGGATCCCTCTCCAAGAGGTCCTTGTATTGACGGAAACTCTCCGGCGGGCCATCCTGCAGGGAATAGGGGATGGAGCACTGGAAAAGCTGGCCCGGCAGGAAGGGTTCCGGCCGCTGTGGGAAGATGGAAGGGAAAAAGTCCTGTCTGGACAGACCAGCGGGAAAGAACTGCTGCGGGTCCTGGGGTAGGGGGAGAATATGCTGGATTTATGGAATCTTTTTGAAATCGCAGGAACAGTGTCTTTTGCTGTTTCCGGCGCCATTGTGGGTATGGTAAAGAATATGGATGTATTCGGGATCACAGTCCTGGCAGTCTTGACTGCCGTAGGCGGGGGCATGATCCGGGATGTACTGGCCGGCTATACGCCGCCCATGGCCCTGGAAAATCCAGGGAACCTGCTGCTGGCGGTACTCACGGCCCTTTCCATATCCTGGCTGTTTGCTTCCTACCGGATTGCCGGGCGGAAACGTCAGATCCTGACCTTTTTCTATATCGCCGCAGATACGGTGGGACTGGCTTCCTTTACGGTGACCGGGACCCTGACCGGATTGGCCCAAGGCAAACCCCATACCTTTGTCTACCCCATTATGCTGGGACTTTTGACAGCGGTAGGGGGCGGGGTGCTCCGGGACCTGATGGCCCAGCGGGTGCCCAGTGTCCTGAATACGGATGTATATGCCACCGCTTCCCTGGCAGGGAGTTTGATCATGTGTCTGTGCTGGCATTATGAAAGCCAGGATCTGGCTCCTTGGCTGGGGGCCTTTATGGTCATCGCCCTCCGTTTTTTCGCCATCCGTTTCCGCTGGCAGCTGATCCATCCTATGGAGTGGAGAAAGAGAGGGAAGGAATAAAGAAAAGGGGGGTGAAAAATTTCACCCCGCGGCCAAAGGGGCTGTGAAGAAATGGATTTTTATTTCTTCACAGCCCCTTTTCTTATCTCATATTGATGAACTGCATATCGATCCCGAAATCCTGGCCCCTGACTAGCTGGATCACGGCCTGCAGGTCGTCTTTTTTCGGGCCGGAGACCCGGATCTGGTTGTCCTGCTGCTGGGTAGTCACTTTGATCTTGGAAGCCTTGATGGCGGCGATGACTTTTTTTGCTGTTTCCTTGTCGATACCCTGTTTCAGTTTGACTGTTTGCCGGACGGTCCCTTTGGCCGCGGGTTCTACTTTCCCGGGTTCAAGGGCCCGGAGAGAAAGTCCCCGCTTGGCCATCCGCTGCCGCAGGATATCCAGGATGGCTCCCAGTTTGTATTCATCTTCCGCCACCAGCTTCAAATCCCCATCTGCCAGTTCGATGGTGGCATTGGAGCCTCGGAAATCATACCGCTGTTCGATTTCCTTCCGGGTCTGGTTCAGTGCGTTGTCCAGTTCCTGCATGTCGATTTGGGAAACAATGTCGAAAGAGCTGTTCTTGGCCATAAATAAAATCCTCCTGTAAATGCATAGTAAAAAATTGTTCAAAGCCGGCAGAAGCCGGCTTCCATCGGCTAGAGACCAGTGACCAGCCAGGCCACAGCCGGCCCTTTATTTTACCCTCACATCCACCTCGAACATCCGGTTCCAGGGGAATTCTACGGTATAATGAGTGCCTTTTAGGGTGGGTTCATCTTCCACATACTGCCGGAAAAGCCGGTTGGTCCCGCTGAGAATCCGGTTGTAGTATTTGCCCAGGTCGTATTTCAGCTTGAAATCATGCTGGTCGATACCCAAGCTGATCCGGTAGCGGACATTGGCCTGGTAGATCCAGTCGACTAAGAGCCGGGTCTTCAGCAGCCGTTCCCGTTCCGCCGGTTTGATCCGCTTCCCGAGGATTCCCTGACTCAGGGCGTAGCCGACGCTGTTGTCTGCCGTATTCCATCCGGAATAAGCGGTGAGTCCCAAAAGGGCTTTGGCATCGGTCATGGCCAGCATGAATCCGTTGTCCGCCCCATTGGCATAAGAAATATCTGCCAGCGCTACGGGCTTCTGGGTTTCCAGGTCTGCCAGTTCACTGGCAAATTCCCGGTTGGCCCGGCTGGCATAGGGGGCATTGTCGTTGGCAGTGGAATCCAGGCAGACGCCGTCTTCCGGAGTGTTCACCGCCAGCACCAGATCTGCCTTTTTCAGGTGGTTGGTTTCTACCGAACCGCTGGCCAGGATTTGGTTCCGGACGGAATCTTCTGCCCGTTCATCGGAATAGAGGGGGATGGTTTCCCCTCCGGCACCAGGAGCAAACAGGGGATAGACTCTGGGTTTCTCTCCCCGGATTTCGTTGATGGCCCGGGTCACCAGCAAGAGACCTACCTGGTCCACTCCGGGCAGGATCTGGAAGCGGTTTTCTGTAATGCCGTCTCCCACATATTTCAGGTGACGGGCTTCCATATGGGTCTGGGACAAGGGTGCGTCATCATCCTTGCCTAGGGCAAAGTAATGGAAGGTTCGGTTCTGGCACAGCCGGATCAGCCGTTTGTTGGTCTGGAAATTCATCAGCCGGCGGGTCCTCCAGTCCTGCATTACGGAATTGGGGATCTGGGCCAGCAGGGTCTGCCGTTCCTGGATTTCCGGATAAGACAGGGCCCCGTCCTGATCTTCTTTGTCCTGGAGCTGGGAAAACCGAAAGATTTTAGGTCCGTATTCCTGGTAGTACCCAGGTTCCACTTTGCCGATGCTCTGCTGAGGAGTCCGCATAATGGTACTGAAAGCATAGATTTTCAGTCCAGGGTTGTCTTTCTTCAATTTTTCCAGTCTCTGGACCTTGGCTTTCAGGTATTTTTCCAGATGGTGGTGTTTCCGGGATGCCACCAGGCCCCCACAGTTCAGGCTGTCCGTGGCAATGACAGCCGCTTCTGCATGGGGGGCTTCCTGCTCCAGCCAGGCCCACAAGGCCTCATTGTCTCCCGGGTTCCGGTGGTTGGAAAGATCCTTTTCCGGAGGGACGGTGAGAGGATAACCGGCAGCCTTGGCTGTATCTGTGGTGTATTCCAGGCAGACAGGCCGGTTGTCCAGGGGCACATAGAGAATCTTGGGAGACGCTGCCGCACTGCCAGCCATTGAAAAAACCAGCATAGCGCCTGCCAGGACCGTTTTGAACGAAAATTGCATGGTTTCCTCCTTTTTACAGTATATTTTATTATACACTATCTGTATGGATAAAAGAAAGACTTCAGACTCACCAGTCAGTACTTTTTCCGTATGATATAATGAAAGAGATTCTGAATGAACAAGGAGAAACCATTATGCCATTTGAAATCCATGCTCCTTTTGCTCCGGCAGGAGACCAGCCGGAAGCCATAGACGCCTTGGCCAAAGGAGTGGAGGATGGTCTCCACACCCAGGTGCTCCTGGGGGCTACGGGTACTGGGAAAACGTATACCATCGCCCAGGTGATCCAGAAGGTCCAGAAACCCACTCTGGTCATCGCCCACAACAAGACTTTGGCGGCTCAGCTGTGCAGTGAATTCAAGGAATTCTTCCCCAACAATGCGGTGGAATACTTTGTTTCCTATTACGATTATTATCAGCCGGAAGCCTATATCCCGGCGACCGATACCTATATTGAAAAAGATTCTTCCATGAATGACGAAATCGATAAGCTGCGGCACTCGGCCACTTCTGCCCTGATGGAACGGCGGGATGTGATCGTAGTGGCTTCGGTTTCCTGCATCTACGGTCTGGGCGGGCCCAAGGACTATTACGACAGTGTCCTTTCTCTGCGCATCGGCCAGACGGTGGAACGGGATGCCATCCTGGAAAAACTCGTGAAGATCCGGTATGAACGGAACGACCTGTCCCTGGAACGGGGCAAGTTCCGGGTCCGGGGGGATGTAATCGAAGTGGTCCCGGCCAGCTACGGAGAAAAGGCCATCCGCATCGAACTGTTCGGAGATGAAGTGGACAGCTTGGAAGAAATCGATGTGCTCACCGGCCAGGTGGTGGATAAACGGACCCATGTGGCCATCTTCCCGGCCAGCCACTATGTGACCAGTGATGAGAACCTGGGGCGGGCCCGGAAGGACATCCGCCGGGAACTGAATGAACGGCTGAAGGTGCTGAAGGGGGAAAATAAGCTCCTGGAGGCCCAGCGGCTGGAACAGCGGACCAATTATGATCTGGAGATGATGCAGGAATTGGGTTACTGCAGCGGCATCGAGAACTATTCCCGGCATCTCACAGGAAGGAAGCCCGGGGAACCGCCTTTTACCCTGGTGAACTACTTCCCCAAAGATTTCCTTACGGTGATCGACGAGAGCCATGTGACCCTGCCCCAGCTCCGGGCCATGTACGCCGGAGACAGGGCGCGGAAGGAACAGCTGGTGAAGTATGGGTTCCGGCTGCCTTCGGCCATCGACAACCGGCCTCTGACTTTTGATGAATTCCAGGCCCAGCGGGGGCAGATCATCTACGTTTCTGCCACTCCCGGGCCCTACGAAATGGAAACCACCGACCAGGTGGTGGAACAGATCATCCGTCCCACTGGGCTCCTGGATCCCCAAATCGAAGTGCGTCCCATCAAGGGACAAATCGACGACCTGCTGGGCGAGATCCACAAGGTCACCGGCCAGAAGGAGCGGGTGCTGGTGACCACCCTGACCAAGAAGATGGCAGAAGACCTGACGGAATACCTTACCACTGCCGGGGTCCGAGTCCGCTACCTCCATTCGGACATTGCCACCATCGAACGGGCGGAGATCATCCATGATCTGCGGGCCGGGAAGTTCGATGTATTGGTGGGTATCAACCTGCTCCGAGAAGGGCTGGACATGCCGGAAGTGAGCCTGGTGGCCATCTTTGATGCCGACAAGGAAGGGTTCCTCCGCAGCGACACCGCCATGATCCAGACCATCGGGCGGGCGGCCCGGAATGCCCACGGGCGGGTAATCATGTATGCGGATACCATTACAGGATCCATGGAGCGGGCCATCGGCGAAACGGCCCGGCGCCGGGAAAAGCAGGAGGCCTTTAATAAGGCCCACGGGATCGTACCCAAGACCATCCAGAAAAAAGTGGTAGAATTGATCAAACTGACCAAGGTGGAGGAAGAAGATACTTCCACCAAAGGATATACGGCCAAAACTGTGAAGAAATTGAAACCCAGGGAGCTGGACAAACAGATCCGAGCCATGGAGAAGAAAATGAAGGAAGCGGCCAAGCAGCTGGATTTTGAACTGGCTGCAGAATACAGGGACCAGCTGATATTGCTGAAAGGAGAGCAGCGGAAAGCTCATGAATGAAGATGCCATCGTAATCCAGGGTGCGCGGCAGCACAACCTGAAGAATATATCTCTGAAGATTCCCCGGAACAAGCTGGTGGTGATCACCGGCCTGTCCGGCAGCGGAAAATCCTCTCTGGCTTTTGATACCATCTATGCGGAGGGGCAGCGCCGGTATGTGGAAAGCCTGTCTGCCTATGCCCGGCAGTTCTTGGGACAGATGGATAAGCCGGATGTGGACTATATCGGGGGGCTGTCTCCGGCCATTTCCATCGACCAAAAGACCACCAGCCGGAATCCTCGTTCTACGGTAGGGACTGTAACGGAAATCTATGATTACCTCCGGCTGCTTTTTGCCCGGATCGGAATCCCCCACTGCCCCAAGTGCGGGAAAGTCATCGAACGCCAGTCGCCCCAGCAGATTGCTGACAAAGTGCTGGAACTGCCGGAAGGGACCAAATTCATGATCCTGGCTCCCGTGGTGTGGGGTCGGAAAGGGGAACACAAAAATATCCTGGAAAGTGTCCGCCGGGCCGGCTATGTGCGGGTGAAAGTGGACGACCATATCTTTACCTTGGATGAGGAAATCCAGTTGGATAAAAAGAAAAAACATTATATTTCTGTGGTGGTGGACAGGCTGGTGGCCAGGCCCAGCCTGGGGAGCCGGCTGACCGATTCTCTGGAGACGGCCCTGAAGCTGGGAGAAGGCACAGTGGCCATCGAAAAAATCGGCGGAGAGGCCCATGTGTACAGCTAAAAATTCGCCTGCGCAGAATGCGGCATCAGCCTGCCGGAAATCGAACCTCGGCTGTTCTCCTTCAACGCCCCTTACGGGGCGTGTCCGGACTGCATGGGCCTGGGCCAGCATATGGAATTCGACCCGGATCTGATCATCCCAGATAAAACGAAACCTTTTGATCAGGGGGCCATTGCAGCGGTGAGTTCCAATGTGAAGTCCTACTTTCTTTGTCAGCTGGCTGCTGTACTGAAAAGCCGGGGTTTTTCCCTTCAGAACTGCTGGAAAGACCTGCCCAAAAAGTTCCAGCAGGAACTCCTGGAAGGGATCCCGGACGAAATCTTCACCTTCTCCTACCAGAATCTCATGGGGGAGATCAATGACCACAATACGCCTTTCGAAGGGATTATCCCGGTGTTGAAACGACGGCTGAAAGAGGCCATGAGCGAAAGCCAGCGATTGGATTATGAATCTTTCATGACAGCCATCGAATGTTCCACCTGCCATGGGGCCCGGCTCCGTCCGGAGGGCCTGGGGATCACTGTGGACGGGAAGAACATCCAGCAGGTGTGCCAGCTGCCGGTGCGGGAATGCCTGGCCTTTTTCAATGATCTCCGTCTGTCGGACCGGGATGCTTTCATTGCCAAACAGATCCTGAAGGAAATCCGTGCTCGGCTCAGCTTCCTGAACAATGTGGGGCTGGATTATCTGACCTTGGAACGGGCAGCGGCTACCTTGTCCGGAGGGGAAGCTCAGCGGATCCGGCTGGCTACCCAGATCGGTTCTGGCCTGGTGGGCGTGCTCTACATCTTGGACGAACCCAGCATCGGGCTCCACCAGCGGGATAACGACAAACTGCTGGAAACCCTGAAGAACCTCCGGGACATGGGAAATACCCTGATCGTGGTGGAACATGATGAGGACACCATGCGGGCGGCGGATCAGATCATCGATATCGGTCCGGGAGCCGGACAAAATGGGGGATA
>OGIT01000400.1_pt1 | contig 20960 bp, 18 predicted proteins | sample 1571881 | NCBI WGS metagenome assembly OGIT01 (sample SAMEA2582101, study PRJEB24529) | metagenome | biome: Human gut stool | place: China | collected 2011 | reverse complement strand
TTCATAGCTATATTTTAAAAACAAAAAAAGACCTTGTCAACTGACAAAGTCTTTTTCGATATTTATTATTTAGCAGCAACAGTATTACCAATAGATAAAATAATCGGTAGACTTTATCCTATCTTTGGAATATGTCTAATTGTTATGGCTGTAGGTATTGCTGGTGCAACTATTTATAATAGTGGAACAAATCCAATGATGGAAATCACTTTTGAAAATCTACATCCAAAAGGATCTCCTATCTGGCCATTAATGTTTATTACAGTGGCATGTGGTGCAATTTCTGGATTCCATGCTACACAATCACCTATTATTTCAAGATGTATTCAAAATGAAAAAAATGGAAGACATGTATTTTATGGTGCAATGGTTGCTGAAGGAATTATAGCTCTTATATGGGCTTCTGCTGGAATAGCATTTTATAAAGGAACTGGTGGATTATTTGCAGCAAATGGTGGTAATTCTACAACAGTATATGATATGTCAATGGGACTTCTAGGTAATGTTGGTGGTGTACTTGCTATAATTGGTGTAATTGCATGCCCTATCACTTCAGGAGATACTGCCTTCAGAAGTGCAAGGCTTACAATTGCAGATTGGTTTAAAATTGATCAAACTAAAATTCCTAACAGGCTTTATTTAGCTGTCCCACTTCTTGGAATTGGTTATTTAATATCACTTGTTGATTACCAGGTTGTATGGAGGTATTTTTCTTGGTCAAATCAGACATTAGCAATGATGGTACTTTGGGCTGGTTCTGTATATCTTGCTAAATATGCTAAGTTAAACAAGCCTATTTCATCATTAATTGCAGCACTTCCTGCAACATTTATGTCTGCTGTAAGCTGCACTTATATACTATATGCTGAAGAAGGATTCCATCTATCAACATCAATAGCCTATCCAATAGGACTAATTTTTGCAGCAATATGTCTAGCTTTATTCCTATTCCGCACATTTATTCCTGCACTTAAAGCAAGGAAAGCTTGATTTATATAGGAATTATCAAAATACTATTTTGTTTTAAATACAATAACTTAATTCATAATACAAACCATAGAAAGTTTATCTCTCTATGGTTTGTAAACTTATTGCTAATGTCTCTAATCCCTAACTAGTTCTCCGATATACATATATGCCATAATATAAATAATATTAAACTACTAGTTTTAGTACAATCCAATATTTTACTTATAATTTCCCAACACACTTAATGTTCACATTTAAAGTGATACATTCTGATCATATGTCCATCATTTTCTTCTACCATACAAAGAAAGTTCCAACCACACTTCTCATAAAAATTAGTATGATCAGTTATTAGGTAAACATGGTCATATCCCATATGAAATACATCATTGCATACAAAATCTAACATTCTTTTTGCTATTCCATAATTTCTATATTCTTCTTCTACATATACAGCACAAATATTAGGATATAAATCCTTACGCTTATGAAAATCATTTTCTATAACACCTATTCCTGCAATAATTTCATTTTTATCCAATACTATATACCATTGTGGTATATTTACACAATGGTTTTGACTCTCTTGTATACTACTTAAGTAAGCTTTCTTTGGAATGCCCCATTTTTTATGAAACCAATTAGATGCTCTTTCATTTAAATCTGTCCTATCTCTTAATCGTATAATTGGATATTCACTATACATATTTGTTCTCTCCTTTTAATTTTTATACATTACCGTAAATTATTTACTTAATTTAATGATGAAATAAACGTACATTAGTAAATGCCATAGCTATATTATATTTATCGCATATTTTTATTACATTATCATCTCGTATTGAACCTCCGGGCTGTGCTATATATGATACTCCACTCTTTTTTGCACGTTCTATATTATCTCCAAATGGAAAAAATGCATCTGATCCTAAGGATACATCTTTCAAATTTTTTAACCATTCTCTCTTTTCTTCCTTAGTAAATGGATTTGGCTTTTCAGTAAATATATATTCCCATACCCCTTCAGATAATATATCCATATAATCATCTGAAATATATATGTCTATTGCATTATCTCTATCTGCTCTTTTTAATCTTTGTTTAAATGGAAGATTTATAACCTTAGGACTTTGTCTTAGAAACCATGCATCAGCCTTATTGCCTGCAAGCCTTGTACAATGATTTCTCGACTGCTGTCCTGCCCCAATACCGATTGCCTGTCCATCTTTTACATAACATACAGAATTAGATTGTGTATATTTTAATGCTATTAAAGATATAATCAAGTCTCTTTTTGCAGTGTCAGGTAAACTTTTATTTTTAGTAGGTAAATCTGTTAATAAATCTTCTGATATTTTAATATCATTTCGCTTTTGTTCAAATGTTATCCCATAAACCTCTTTTACTTCCATTTGCTTTGGAATATAATTTTCATCTATTTGTATTATTAAATATTTGCCTTTACGTTTATTTTTTAGCATCTCTAATGCACCCTTTGAATATGATGGTGCTATTATTCCATCAGAAACTTCCCTTGATAAAAATTTTGCAGTCTGCTCATCACACTCATCTGATAAAGCTACAAAATCTCCATAAGATGATATTCTGTCAGCACCTCTTGCTCTTAAATAAGCAGTTGCAATGTCAGATAAATCCACATCATCAATAAAATACGCTTTTTCTAATACTTCACTTAATTTTACTGCTAAGCCAACTCCTGAAGGACTAACATGCTTAAATGAAGCTGCTGATGGAAGTCCAGTAGCATTCTTTAATTCTTTTACAAGCTGCCAGCCATTTAATGCATCTAACAAATTAATATATCCAGGATTTCCATTGATTATTGTTATAGGAAGTTCACCATATTTCATAAATATTTTAGATGGTTTTTGATTTGGATTACACCCATACTTTAATTTTAATTCTTTCATGCTAATATTACACTCCTTTTTAAACAAAATAAAAAGCCCACCTATCCGGACTTTTGCCCAGACGGTCGGCTTATTACTTGTTATACTTCATGTGGTTTATTCCACTTCCGTCAGTTGTATAACCTATACATAAAAAATATCACTTCAATATAAATTTGTCAAATATTTATAATTTCATTCCAAATTATATCACTTTGATAGTGCTCCATTTCCTGTTAAATAATATTTAAAGCAAATCCTCTATGGTAATAATCATGTATTCCTATACTTGTCATAATTACAGATAAATTTTAATAAATTTCCTCCACATAAAAAGTGCTACTATCAGAAGGGCTATGCCATAAACTATCATTGCAATTATATTAGATAATAGAAAATAATTTATTGTTGCTGCAACACCAACAAGAATCATACCTAGTAATGTGTTTAGTAAATTACTTCCATTATCAACCACACCAGCTTTTGTAGTAAATGGTAATCTTAATTTTCCAATTAGATGTTGGGCCACTATAAATATCAATAAGAATATAAATACAATAATTAAAATCCCTAGTACTTGTATACCAAAAATCACTGTAAAAATTACACTTTCAACTAAGTATAATGGTAATAATAAATTAACTATCAAAGCTTTATAAACGCCTCTATATATATTAGCTGTATCTTTTATAAATACAGATTCATAAATCCATGCTGCTTTATAATCATTTGAATATTGAAGAGTCATTAAAATTGCTGGAATCATAAGTATAAACCAATAAATATTTAATGACATACTTAAAGGAATACTCTTTATCCCTTCATAGTTATTCGTGAATATAAAGATGAAGAATATAGGAAAGATAATAATAAAACCTAAATTAGGATATGCCTTAAGTTTAAACTCTCTTTCTCTTTTCATTACAGAAACTGAGAGATTATAAGCTGCCTTTTCCTCATTATTCCTACATGTCCACCTTCCAAACCTATAGAATACTCCTTTACTCTTTTCCTTTTCATTATTTCTTACACTATTTAATTTTGATAAGGAATCTTCGAATTTAGAAATATTTTTTAAATATAATTTAATTGCTATAATTGGAACAATAAATGCTAATGTAATAAGCATAATTATTATTTTATTAATTTCCCCTCCATTAACTGCATATAACGGTGCTGCAAACCACATTGGTGGTAATAGTAAATTCCATATACGGCTTTTATAGACTATCTTTAAATCAAAGACATTAAACATTCTCCCTAAAAATTGATAACCTATAGTCATTACTATTGTTAATCCTATTTGAACAAAATTAATAATATCTTTAACTTTTTCACCATTAAAAAACCTTAATATAAAAAGATATATAAGCGCTGTTATTACAATCATCAATATATCTGCTACTATTAATTCCACTAGAAAAAGTATCCCTGTTAATATGCCAAATCTAAACATTCCTATTATTGAAAGCCATGACAGTGCTAATGAAATAAGAAAAATGTAATAACATATATGTGTTACTTTAGCTGCTGCTATTGTTTTATTGTTAACACCTTTGGTTCCTATTACATTTTTATCTCTTACATCTAAAAGAACATTTGAAAAATCTGATATAAATGAAGTTAATACAAAAAACATAAACATACCAAAAGCTATGGAAAATGAAAACATGGCATTAGAAGAACTTAGTATGATTATTCCAATAAAAGCTCCAATTATCCCATACATAATTAATGCATAAACAAATGAATTTTCACTTTCTTCATCCTTTTTATTGGAGCTTCCCATAATAGTTGATGTTCTTCTTCTATCAAGAGTTAGTTTAATCTTTAATATTATTCTCATCTTTTCATAATCTACGCCAAGCTTAGTGTACAGACCCTTAAATTTATCTAAAAATTTTAATAATTTATATTCTTCCATACATGCACCTATTTAATTATCCTTGAAATTTCTTGTGCTATTTCTTTATGATTATTAAATCCTGTTATATCGTTAAATATTTCTTCTAGAGATCCTTCATTACAATTTTCCTTAAGCTCTTTAAAGCTTCCATCAGCCACTATTTTTCCATCATTGAGAAGAACTATTCTGTGACTTATTTTTTCAACAACATCCATAATATGTGATGAATAAAAGATAGTCTTCCCTTCCTTTGCCAAAATTTCCAGAAGCTCTTTTACAATCATAACAGAATTAGCATCTAGTCCACTTAACGGCTCATCTAAAAATAATATTTCCGGATTATGAATAATGGCAGAAATAAGTATCAGTTTCTGCCTCATTCCCTTTGAAAAAGCAGAAATTCTAGTATTCAAGTAATTTTCTATTCCAAACTGACTCATAAGTTCTTTAGCTTTTCTCGTTGAATTTTCTACATCTAAATCGTATAATTCTCCAATAAAATTCAAATACTCTTTTGCGGTAAGACTTTCATATAAATCTGATACTTCTGGCACATATCCTATTTTCCTTTTATACTCACCTTTTGTATCTTTAATGTTTTCTCCAAAAATTCTCGCCTCCCCTTCATATCCATCTACTGTACCAAGGATAATTTTTATTGTTGTGCTTTTTCCTGCACCATTAGATCCTATATATCCAATAATTTCTCCTCTCTTAACTTGTAAATTAACACCTTTTAATACTTGTTTTGATCCAAAATTCTTTTTTAAATCTTTTAATTCCAATATTATGCTTTCCATAACTCTTCCCCATATCTCAGTTGATTTAGTTTTTTCTTTAATGCTCTATCAATTTATAATATATATTTTTTTCTATAATCTATAAGAATATAGCATATAAAATTCTCTAGATTAGTAATACATAACATCATTCTGCTATTACAATTCTCACTTAAATAAAACTCACACTTTTCAAGAATTCTTAAATATTATTATAACATTTATCACTGAATTTTATAGGCTTTTTGTAAATAATACAATAAAATTCCAATAAACTTGTAATTTATTAGCTTTCAGTATTTATAATTTACCTAATAATCTGATGTATTTTTTAATTTAATTCTAAATAAGATTAATTAAATATCTAAAAAGGCTTTTCCCATATTGTTGGGAAAAGCCTTTTCAAATACTTATAATTTTCTTCTAAATCAAAATTCCTTCACAGTGATCCATTTCATGTTGAATAATCTGTGCAACAAATCCTTTGAAAATATTCTTTCTCTTTTTAAAATTTCTGTCACGATATTCTACTTCAATAGAAGAATATCGTGTTGCCTTCCTTGTTCCTTCATGTGATAAACATGCTTCTTCATCTTCATAAGTAGCTACACTATGTGTTATTATCTTTGGATTAACTAAAGGAATAAACTCCTCTCCCATTAAGGCTACAATAATACGCACATTCTCACCAATCTGATTTGATGCAAGTCCCACACATATATCTCTATTTGCCTTTGCAGTATCTATCATATCATCAATAATATATAAATCCTTTTTTGTCGCTTCTACTGCTTTTTGTGTTAATCTATCATTGTCTTTTACTATTTCTCTTACCATTTACATACTCCTGACAAAACTGTTCTTTTTCTAAATAATCTAATTTATTGTTTATACTCATATACATCAATGCATTTCTCTTATCTACATAATCAAAAATAACACATAAATCTATACTGCTATCTTTTTTTAGCTATCCCCTTAGCCCACGAACCTAAAACAATATTACGTTCTAGCTTATATAAGTATATTATATTCATAATATACTTATATAACAAGTTTTAAGTAATATTTATTAAATATTCTATTGAAAAAAACAGAAATAACATTATCATTATTTTAGATTTATCATTTCACTCTTCTATGGATGATAACATTCTACTTCTTCATATTAGCTACATATTTCATCTTAATTTTTTCAGGGAATAACCTCATTAATCTATTAAGTTTTCCTGGAATTGATATTTCTTTATTCTTCATCAATCTCTTATATCCATATTCAGCTACTTTTTTAGGAGACATTGCACTTTTAGGAGTCTTTTTACCTTCCCTTATAAAAAAATTTGTTCTAGTTGCACCTGGACATAATATACAAACCTGCACTCCTTTTTTCTTAGCTTCATATCTAATAGCTTTACTATAACTTAATATAAATTCTTTGCTTGCAAAATAAGTTGAAGTATATGGTCCTGGCTGAAATGCTCCTGTTGATGAAATATTTAAGATCTTACCTTTACCTTGTTTATACATATCACCAAGAAATAATTTACAAAGTTCTACTACACTGATAATATTTAAAATCATCATTTTTTCATCTTGTACTAATGATATTTTATCAGAACAACCTAATAATCCAAATCCCGCATTGTTTACTAATACTGATATATTAATATTAGCCTCATGAATTTTATCATATATAGCACATGCTGAACCTATCTGCCCTAAATCTTGCTCATAAATAAGTACTGGGATACCAAATTTACTTTCAATTTCCTTTTTAGTATTTTCTAATCTCAATCTATTAGAAGATACTATAACAATACCATAATTATTAGCTGCAAACTTTTTTACAAGTTCATACCCTATTCCACTTGTTCCACCTGTAATTAATACATATTCCATATATCGCCACTCCTTTTATATATACAATAAAATATTAGACTGGCTTTGTAATTCACATTTGTTAATTCACAGATTAATTTTTAGTTTTTTTCTTATTCTACTGAGTGATCCTGGCTTAACGCCTATATAAGATGCAATATACTGCAACTCAACTCTTTTCTGCAAATTGGAATATTGTTTGCAAAATTCTTTATAGCGTTTCTCCCCATTTAATAACATAAGATTCTTAGCCCTATTTTCTACTTTTTCAAGTTCCTTAAAATATAAATTATTAACTGAGTTTTTAATTTTTTCATCTGATTCTATAATTTTATAAATAACATCATATGGTATCTTAATAAGATTAGATCTTTCTAAGGTTTCAATAGTAAATGATGATTCTTTCTTTGTCCTAAATCCCTCTGTAGAGCAAAACTCATTTTCCATGCTGAAACATTTTGTGATTTCATCACCTTTTTCATCAATGTAGTAACCTCTTACAATTCCTTTTATGATGAAATATAAGCTCTTTGCTCTTTCTCCTTCCCACAAAATAATCTGTCCCTTTTCAACCGTTAAAATTAACGTTTCTCTATCAATTAATTGTTCTATTTCCATATTAAATTTCAACTTTAAATTATGTTCTAAGTACTCACTATTTTTCATATTTACTCTCACTTCTATTTTAATTTTAACCTTGCATTTTCAATGATAGACCGTTTCAATATTCAATTCTCCGTTATCAATACTGCTTAGAACTCTTCTTAAATCCTTAATATAATTTTAAAAGTTTTTGCTCATACTATATCTAATATTATTCATAGTATCTTTCAAAGATGATAATGCATCTTCTATATTTAAGTTTCTTTCATAATTTACATAGTCTCCTTCATTATCAAAATTAAAAATTTCTGTGTACTCATTTTTTCTCATAGCTTATAAGCTTTTTCTTATGTGATGACTTTGGAGTTTCCATTATATAATTTGATATAACGCAAAAATAAGTGTAGATATTTACATCATATTCTATGATTTTCATCTACACTTATATAGTAATGAATAAAACCATTGATCTTTTTATGTATCAATAATCTTTAACCTTATATGTTAATTTGTATCTTTTAATTCATCTGCTTTATATTTAGAGCAATTAGAATCTAAGTAATCTATTGTATTCTTAAAAATTCTTCAATTACAAACCTTGCTGCCCCTAATAAATATGATTCCTTAAACTTTGTTATTTCAACTTTACATATACTTTCATCTAAAAATAAATTATCCTTATATATAACATTTTTAAGATTATCCATTTCATTTATTAAAATATTATTGATTTCTCCACCAATAACAATAATTTTAGGGTCAAAGAGCATAGTTAAATTAGAAATTCCTGCTCCAAGTATATCTATATATTCAGTTAATACCTTTTTGATAGTTTCGTCATTTATATTATACAAATCTTCAAATTCTTCAACCTCATTTATACTATTTCCACTTTCATTATAAGCATCTATAAGCGCATTTTTAGACGTATATGCTTCGAAGCAACCTTTAGCACCACATTTACATAGTTTGCCTCCTATTTTTATCTTCATATGTCCCATTTCACCTGCACAATTACTGCTTCCTTTGTATATATTTCCATTAATTATTATTCCAAGTCCTAGACCATCAGTTATTGATACATATAAAAGGTTATCTACTAAATCCTTTTTATTTAAATATTCATAATACGCCGATAAATTAGCTTCATTTTCTATATATATAGGTACATTTAAATACTCAAATTTTTCTTTAAGATTAACATTATTCACATTAAGAAGATAACATCTTTTTATAATTCCATTATCTGAATCAACAGTTCCAGGTACTGATATCCCAATTCCTAATAACTGCTTTTCATCTATATTATGATTTTTGAGAATGTCTGATATATTTTCCTTTACTAAATTTACTATATGATCTATACCATCATTATTGTGTCTTACTTTTATTTTCTCAATTTCTTTGTTTTTTACATTTATTAATAGCAACTTTACATGTTTGGGCGTTAATGCAATTCCTAAAGCATAACTACAATTCTCTTTCAATTTTATAGCCATTGCTTTTCTGCCACCAGTAGATTCCATTGGCCTCACATCTTCTACAATTCCTTCTTCTTTTAACTCTGTAATATTGGTTGAAACTGTAGTAATACTTATATCCAAACTTCTTGATATATCTAACTTTGTTATCTCATCTTTTTCTAATAACAACTTTATAATCTTTTTTCTATTTGTTTCTTTAATCTTACTGTGATTTACTTCCATCAATTTTCTAGGCTTCCCCTTTCTAAAGCTGACTTTTCCTCTACTTATAAGTTAATCATAATCTTATTATAATGGCAATTAAATTATATATTTTTATTTATTATTGAATATTGTTTTATTAAAAATTAATCATAAAAATAAAGTTAGTAAAAGTACATAAGATGTTGTTCTTTTACTAACTTCATATATTTTTTATATTCTACCACTGATAGAATGCACGTATCTATTTATTTAAAATTTGTTTTCTCGATTATTCATGACTGCATTTGTGATCAGAATCATGACTTCCACATCCGTGACTTCCACAAGTATGTTCACCTTCATGCTTATGATGTGAGCACTCTGTATTTGGATTATACGATAAGTTTCCACTTAAAAATGACTGTACTTGCTCATCTGCATTTCCTCTAGCACCTGGATATATTTCTATATTATTTGAAGCTAGTGCATTTTTTGCACCACCTCCTATTCCACCACATATCAATACATTAACATTTTTATCTTTTAAGAATCCTGCTAATGCTCCATGACCACTTCCATTAGTATCAACAACTTCACTTGATACTATTTTACCATCTTCAACATCATATAGCTTAAATTTTTCACTATGCCCAAAATGTTGAAAAATTTCTCCCTCATTATAAGTTACTGCAATTTTCATATTATTATCTCCTTTCAATAACATACAATTTTCTTTTTTTATATTTTTATTCTGACAGCATTTGCTGCTACATAATTCATAATTGCCACCAGAAATAATAAGCCCTGTTCCTTCAACTAAAAATCTAGAAATCTTCTTCCTCGCATCCATGTATAAAGCTTGAAATGTGGCTCTTGAAACCTTCATCTGCTTTGAACTTTCTTCTTGTGTAAGTCCCATATAATCCATAAGCCTTATAGCTTCATATTCTTCTATGTCTAATACAATTCTATTATTATTTTTAAAGCTTTGTGATTCAAATTCACTGCATTTTGGCATTCTGCAGACTCTCCTGAATTTATTAGGTCTCGGCATTGATCCACCTCCAAACAACATACTTGTAAAATTAAATACTAATTTTTATTCAGACGTAAAAATTTTTTCATTTCATAATTTTGTATATTTATATTATATCACAAAGTTATTGACATATGTCAATAACTTTGTGATATTAAAAATTTATTTATACAAATTCAGTATTTTGTCATAAAAATACTCATAAAATCTATAAAATATGGTGATTTTCATTTTATAAATTATTTAATCCTAAAAATTATATGTGTTATATTATAAAAAACAATGCATATGTGAACTAAGTTCACATATGCATTGTAATATTGTCTTATTAATTTTATATATTATATTTCATTATAAGATTGCCAAAATCACAACGTATATTAACTTTGTAAAAACTTATATGGAATAAATATCCGAAAATTCAATATCATATTTTTCAACTTTTGATACTATCTGCTTTGTATATGTATAATTTTCTTTTTTCTCTTCAACTAATGTAATTGGAAGTGTAAACACAAATTTTGTACCTATCTCTTCAGATGTATCCACATAAATTCTTCCACCATGCTGTTCTACAAGAAGTTTCACTAAAAACAACCCTATGCCTGTTCCTTCTGCTTTTCTTGTAAATAAATTTTGTGACTGAGTAAATCTCTCAAATATTCTTTCTTTATCGTCTTCAGATATTCTATCTCCATCATTTTTTACGTTTACAATAACTTCATTCTTTTCCTTATCAATGTCAATTATTACATCAATATTTCCATTTTCATTTGTATACTTTAATGCATTTGAAAGTAAATTAAGCATTATACGTTCTATTTTCATTGGATCACATGCTAATATAACCTCTTCTTCCATTGTATCAAAGATAATATTTCTTTTGTTTTGCTTTAAATAACCTGACAATGAAATCACAATGTCTTCAACTATACTAATTATATTATAGTTTCCCAGTTCTAAATTATAAATTCCACTATCAATTTTAGTAATATCCATTATATTATTTACTATTTTTAAAAGCCTATAAGAATTCTGTTTAATTCCTTTAAGATACTTTTTTATCATTTGTAAATTATCTATGTTATTATCTTGTACAATAAGTTTATCATATAATACTTGTACTGTGGTAAGGATTATATTTAATGGAGTTTTAAATTCATGGGACATATTAGCAAAAAAATCTGTTTTTAAACTTTCTATTTCAATTGTTTTTTCTAATTCATTCTTTTCCTTTTCTAATTTTAGCCTATAAGTTATATCTTTTCCTGTAAGAAAAAATTTATCGTCTTCCATAATATATCTTATATTCCACATTACGCTTCTATATTCATTATCTTTACACAAATACCTTATTACAATTCCTTCTATTTTATTACATACTTTTGCGGCTTCATACATTCTTTTAATCTTTTGCTTATCATCAGGATGTCGTAAACTTTCTATGCCATTTTTACTATTAATTTCTTCAATACTATATCCTAAAAATTTCTCTAAACGTTTTTTGCTACTTTCATTTTCAAAATAAAATTGCTTAGTATTAGATATAACACAAAAATCTATTGCATTATCTAAAAAAAGTTGTAGCTTTTTTTCACTTTCTTTTCTTTTGTGGATTTCTACTTTATACTTATTTGTAAGTATTCTGTTTTTTATAATTACTCCCAATCTATTGCATGTATTTATAATCACATCTTCCTGAATTATTGGAAATGTTTCTTTGCAATCATAATGAATATTTAATACACCGATTAATTCATCTTCAAACTCTATTACATATGTTCTTAAATAATATTTTTTAGAATTTATTATATATTCTCCTTCTAAATACTTTTTATCTTTCTGAGCTTCTATACATTTGTCCTTATATTCTTGTGTTATATCCAAACTGAAATTTTTACTAATTACATCATTATCGTATGTTTTCAAAAAGATATTCATTTTTTTCTTTTCTTCATCAAGTATTAATACTGTTATTCCATTGGCTTTTAATGTATTTTTTAAAATATAGGGCAGTTCACTTTTATTATCTATATTTTTATTATCTAGTAATGTTAATGTACTTTTTTCTATTTCCTTATAAAGCGTCTCATTAATTGTTATATCTCTTCCAATTCCCCCAATTAACTTTAAATTAGGATTATTGCTATTTATTATCATCCTTGAAACTTCAAAAAAAACCTTATATTCCATATTAACAGGTGTTTTTCTATTTAATACTGTTCTTTCATCTGATAAAATTTCTCTATCTTCAGCTAAAAATAATTCTGATGTCTCTTTATCTCTAATCTCATAGTCATTCTTCCCAATTATATCTTCTGGTTTTACACCCGTTACATCTGCATAAGCTTTATTTACATATTTATATATGCCATCACTACCTTTAATCCAAACTGTATATGGAATATTATCTATTAAATCTTTTAACTCATTTCCAATATATTTATTAGTATTATTGTGATCATCTATCATGTTTTCCTCCATATAAGTTAGCTCTCAGATTCATAATCAGAACTTCTGTTACTATTCTCCATTTCATGTTTTAATTCTATTTTAAATATAGTTATCTTTTTACAAAATCATATATTTAAAATACTTTTTATTTGAATTTTAATAATTTATTTAAATACTTGGGAAAGTAATATTACTATATTTTTCAAATTTTTCTTTTGTACTTTTTAAATTTTCTTCATTATAAAATCCACCCTGTGTTACACCAATTTCTTTAACATGATGCCTTCTTCCTTCTGGAGTGGTACGATCACGAATTAGTCCATTTGAATCAATAATAAATTTCCATTTTCCTTCATTTGTTTTTTCTAGTGTTCCTCCTGCACCGCAAACTTGACACTCAACATCAAACTTTATTCCATCCCATTGAGGTTCCCCTAAAATCAAAGCATTAGAATGACAGTTTGGACACCACCCCATATCATCATCTCCAAGCCATTCTCTTTCAGAAGCTGGTGTATTTAAAGATTTCATTATATTCTCACCAACTTTATGTGCTCTTTCAATCATTGAATCATCAAGCAAACATTGTTTTGGTGCTGCAACTCTTGTGGCCATATACATATCAATAACCTTATAATCATTTAATGTACATGTTACTTGAAGTGCTTCTAATGACATAGATTGCCATGCACGTGTAGAACCTCCTACTGAAATCAATCCTGCGACTTTATCTTTATGAACATTCTCTCCAATTGCCTCCAAAAAAGGTGTCTCGTAACATAAATTTCTCTGCATAAATCTTAAAAAAGCAGCATTAGGCATTAAATAATATGTAGGAATAGAAACTATAATTGCATCTGTCTCAAGCATCACATCCATAATTTTCCTTTTATCATCCTTATTTTCTAATATGCATGGTACTTTTTTTCCTTCAACTACTCCCTGAGTACATGCTGTACAGCCTGTACAATCAAATATATTATAGTCTTTAAGATTTATCATCTTTACATCAGCACTTTTTTCTTTGCAAGCCAAAAGTGCTTCTTTTAATAAAATTTCCGAATTTGAATCTCTTCTTCCTGCTGTTATACCTAATACTTTAAAACTCATAACATTCTCCTTCACACTATAATTTTACGTAATTGGTAAAATTAATATTTTAATTATTAATTTATTATATCATATTTTACTAAAATATACTTTTAAGTTCATATATTCCTATTTAACAACATTATAGTACATAATTTTACTATTTTATACTTTTAGGATATAAAAAATATTTTTAATTTAGATATAATATAATACATGACAATTAATTAGAATTTATGATATGATTTTATATTGTGAAATGCAATTAACTTTCTATAAGTATATAAATAAAATACTATTAAACTTAAGGAGAAAAAATAATGCTTATTATTAAACGAGACAAAAGTGTAGAGGATTTTAATCCTGATAAAATTAAAAATGCTATTTTAAAATCTATGAAGTTTGGCATAGGAAATATAAACGAAAATATTGCAGATGAAATATCTATAAATATATATAATGTCTTCGTAAATGAAAAGACACCACCAACAGTTGAACAAGTTGAAAATTTAGTTTATTACGAATTAGTTAAAAATGGTTTTGAAGGTGTTGCAAAAGCCTATGAAGGCTACAGAGCTGTTCAAGAATTCAAAAGACATAAAAATACCACTGACGAAGGCATAATAAGTCTCCTAAACAGTACTAATGAAGATGTATTAAAAGAAAATTCAAATAAAGATGGAAATATTGCTGCAACTCAAAGAGATCTAATTGCAGGAGAAGTAAGCAAAGATATAGCGAGACGTAAATTATTGCCTACAAATATTGTTCAAGCGCATGATGAAGGGATACTTCATTATCATGATATGGATTATGCAATACAAAACATACACAATTGTTGTCTTATCAATTTAGAAGATATGTTTGAAAATGGAACTGTAATCAATGACAAGCTTGTTGAAACACCAAAAAGTTTCAGTACTGCATGTACAGTGGCTACTCAAATCATGGCACAAGTTTCGTCAAATCAATATGGTGGTCAAAGTATAACTATAAAACACTTAGCTCCATTTTTAAGAGTAAGCTTTGATAAATATCACAAAAAGTACCTTGAAAAGTGTGATAAAGATTTAGCTTATGACCTTGCTACGGAAAGGATGATGGAAGAACTTAAAAGTGGTGTACAGACTGTAAGATATCAACTTTCAACACTTCAGACAACTAACGGACAAAGTCCATTTGCAACTGTATATCTTGAAATCATCGAAGGTGATGAATTTGAACGTGAACAAGCGCTTATATGTGAAGAAATGATAAAGCAACGTCTTGAAGGAATGAAAAATTACAGAGGACAGGAAATTGGAGAAACTTTCCCTAAACTTATTTATGTACTTGATGAGCATAATTGCTTAGAAGGTGGTAAATATGATTATATAACAGAACTTTGTGCAGAATGTAATGTAAAAAGACTTGTTCCTGATTATCAATCTGCAAAAATAATGCGTCAAAATTATGAAGGATGTAACTTCCCTCCAATGGGTTGTCGTTCTCATCTTTCACCTTATAAAGATGAAAACGGAGACTACAAATGGTATGGAAGATTCAATCAAGGTGTTATAAGCCTTAATCTACCTCAAATTGGTATAATAGCAAACAAAGATATGGATTTATTCTGGTCACTATTAAATGAAAGATTAGAATTATGTAAAGAAGCATTACTGTGTAGGCATAAACTACTTCTTGGAACAAAATCTGATGTAAGTCCTATACACTGGCAGTTTGGTGCACTTGGAAGACTAAAAAAAGGTGAAGTAATTGATGAACTTCTTAAGAATAATTATTCAACGTTATCTTTAGGATATGTTGGTATATGTGAACTTACCTATGCTATGCTCGGTGTAAGCCATACTACTAAAGAAGGTGAAAAATTTGCTCTTGAAGTAATGAATTTCATGAAGAAAAAATGTGATAATTGGAAAAAAGAATATAACTTAGGCTTCGGTCTTTACGGAACTCCTGCTGAAAATCTTATATATAGGTTCTGTAGACTTGATACAGCAAGATATGGAAAGATTGAAAATGTAACTGATAAAATGTACTATACTAATAGCTACCATGTTCATGTTACAGAACCAATTGATGCCTTTGAAAAACTTGAATTTGAAAGCCAATTCCATGCCATAAGTAGTGGTGGATGTATATCTTACGTAGAAGTTCCTAATTTAAGTAATAATTTAGATGCTGTTAAATCAATAATAAACTTCATTTATCATAATGTGCAATATGCTGAAATTAATACAAAGCCAGATTTATGTTATAAATGCGGATATACTGGAGAAATCCAAAATGATGAAAATTTAAACTGGTACTGCCCTAATTGTGGTAACAGGGATGAAAGTGAAATGCAGGTAATGAGAAGAACTTGTGGATATATAGGCTCATCTTACTGGAGTAAAGGACGTACAGCAGAAATCAAGGAAAGAGTACTTCACTTATAAAATAACTCAACTATAAAATTTAATTCAAAATACTAATTGAGTAATAGGTATAAAGTAAGAGTAAATTATTATTTAAATAACTCTTACTTTTTGCCTATTCTAATTTTTTTAATATTAAATAAGGAGTAAATAACATGTATTATTCAAAAATTAAATTTAATGATGTTGCAAATGGTCCAGGATTAAGATTAAGTCTATTTACTTCTGGCTGTACTCATCACTGCAAAGGTTGTTTTCAACCTGAAACCTGGAATTTTAAAAATGGAGAGCCTTTTACTTTAGAAACACAGAAATATATTATTGAAAAAAGCAAAAATAAATATATTGCTGGTCTGTCACTTTTAGGGGGAGATCCCCTTGACAATGTTGATGGAATACTTCCACTTTTGCAAGAATACAGAAAGACATTCGCTGCAACTAAAAGTATATGGCTTTGGACAGGGTATCTATTTGAAGAAATTCTTAAAGATGATCTTAAGTCAAAAGTACTTCCATTTATTGATGTTATCATCGATGGAAAGTTTGAAGAAAATTTAAAAGATATAACTCTCAAATATAAGGGGAGTACTAATCAAAGAGTAATAGATGTAAAAAAAAGTGTTGATACTCATACAGTAGTTTTGTATGAGTAATATAATAGATATAATAAAAAATGTAAGCAGAGTTCATCCTACTTACATTTTTTATGTCTATAATTATTCTTACTTCTATACTGTACCACCAACAACAATTTCAGGCTCAAAATATACACTTTTATCTTTATTAGATTCTGAATCAATAAGCTTTATTATCAATTTACAAGCTTTTTCTCCCATTTCATATATTGGCTGCTGAACAGTTGTTAATTCTGGCTCTATCATTTTAGATAATTTTATTCCATCAAACCCCATTATAGAAATATCATTTGGTATATCGTATCCCCTTCTCTTAAGGGCTTTCATGCCACCTATAGCCATTACATCATTACAGTAAAAAATGCTGTCAATTTCTTCATTACTATCAAGAATGGTATTAGTTATATCTATTCCACCTTCTAATGAAAATTTACCTTCAAAAATTAAATTTTCATTGAAAATTTCATATTGTTTCATTATCTTTTTATATCCTTCAAGTCTCTGCCTATTAATATTTATTTCAACTGGACCAGAAACAAATGCTATCTTTCTTTTTCCCTTATTGTATAGATATTCTATACCAACTTTTACTCCTTCTTTATTATTGAAGTATATACCTGGATATCCTTCAAATCCATCGATACATCTATCTACAAATACAAAAGGAATACCATTAGCTTTTAATATTCTTGCACTATCTTCACTCTTATTTCCTGGTATTAATATGGTTCCATCTATAAGCTTACTTATCAATAGTTCCACATATTTTTGTTCTTTTTTTGTATTATTATCTGAATTGCATAATAATACATTATATCCCAATTTATTAGCAGTATCTTCAACAGCTCTAGATAATTCTGAGAAAAATGGATTTGATATATCTGGCACAATTATTGCAATAGTTCCAGATTTCATAGTGTTTAGACCTCTTGCAATATTATTAGGTATATACCCAGTCTCTTTTATAACATCATATATTTTCTGTTTTGTTTCTTCACTTATACTTCCATCTTTTTTGTTAATAACCATTGATACAGTTGTTTTTGATACCCCTACTCTTTCTGCAATGTCTTTCATAGTAATTTTTGCCATTAATCTACCTCATTCTTAAGTACTAACTTCTCTAATGTTACATTTAATATATAAGTCCCATTTATAAATTTAATTAAAAATTACTTTAAATAATAATTTTTATATCCTAAATTTTTAGAACATATATGCAATAATAGATAGTTTTAAACCAAACTATCTATTATTATTTCTATATTAATTATTTACTATTTCCATTGCTTTTTCAACAATATTTTTAGAAGTAAAACCAAATTTCTTAAATAATGTTTCTGAATTACCAGATGCTCCAAAAGTATCTAATGAGATTACCTCACCATCTAAACCTACATATTTATGCCATCCGAATGATGATAATGCTTCAACTGCAATTCTTGCTCGCACTTTATTTGGAAGAACTGTTTCCTTATATTCCTTATCCTGAGCATCAAATAACTCAAATGAAGGCATGCTTACAACTCTTGCTTCTATTCCTTTTTCTAAAAGTTCATCAGCTGCCTTATATATTAATTCAACTTCAGAACCTGATGCTATAAGAATTACATCTGGTGTTTCTTTTTCAGAGTCTTTAATTATATACCCACCCTTTAAAGCTCTCTTTGGACAGCCATCATATACAGGTAAATTTTGTCTTGTTAATACTAAGCTTGTTGGTGTGTGTCCATTTGTTACTGCATAATACCATGCTGCTACAGTTTCTTTTGAATCTGCTGGTCTGAACACAGTCATATTTGGCATACTTCTAAGAGCTGCCAATTGTTCTATAGGCTGATGTGTAGGTCCATCTTCCCCTACACCAATACTATCATGTGTTAACACATATGATACTGGAAGATTCATAAGTGAAGATAATCTCATTGCACCCTTCATATAATCACTAAATACAAAGAATGTTGCACAATATGTTATTAATCCACCATGGGCACTCATACCATTTACAATTGCAGCCATTGCATGTTCTCTAACTCCAAAATGCATGTTTGATCCACTTCTGTCTTTTGCTGAAAAATCTCCTCTACAATTCATATGTGTCTTATTTGAAGGCGCTAAATCTGCTGAACCTCCAATTAAATTTGGTATTATCTTAGATAATTTATTTATAACATTTCCTGATGACTGTCTTGTTGCCATAGGTTTTTCATCTACAGCCCAAAAATCATCACTGTCTAATGCATTTTTATCAATTTTACCACTCATCCATTCAGCATACTCTTTTGCTAATTCTGGATATTCAACAGCATAGTTTTTAAATAGCTGATTCCAATTATTTTCTTTTTCTATACCATCATTGATATACTCGTTCATATTTTCATAAACTTCATCTGGTACATAAAATGCTGGTTCTAGCTTCCATCCTAAGTTTTCTTTCATTGCTCTTATGTTCTCTTCACCTAGTGGTTCACCATGTGCTGAAGCTTTACCTTGTTTTGCAGGACATCCAAAACCAATTTGATTCTTAACTATAATAATTGTTGGTCTTTTTAATTCCTTTTTACCTTCTTCGATAGCATTTGAAATAGCATCAAGATCATTTCCATCTTCAACTTTTATCACCTGCCAATTATATGCTTCATATCTTTTCGCAACATCTTCTCTAAATGCAATATCAGTACTTCCTTCAATTGAAATATTATTTGAATCATATAAAACTATTAATTTTCCAAGTCCTAATGTTCCTGCAAGTGATGAAGCTTCCCCTGAAATACCTTCCATAAGACATCCATCACCAACAATTGAATACGTATAGTGATTAACTATATCATATTTTTCTTTATTGAACTTATTTGCAAGATATGATTCCGCAATAGCCATACCTACTGCATTACATATTCCTTGTCCAAGTGGTCCTGTTGTTATTTCAACACCTTTTGTATGGCCATACTCTGGATGACCTGGTGTTAAACTACCTGTCTGTCTGAAATTCTTTATGTCTTCAATACTTATTCCATATCCAAATAAATGTAATAATGAATATTCAAGCATTGAACCATGGCCTGCTGACAAAATGAATCTATCTCTGTTATCCCACTCTGGATTTTTTCCATTATGATTCATTTTTGACCATAAAGTAAATGCCATTGAAGCTGATCCAAGTGGTAATCCTGGATGACCCGAATTTGCTTTTTGTATAGCATCTGCCGATAAAACTCTTATTGCATTAATACATTTTATATCTAAATCTCTACTCATTTTTATATCCTCCACTTACTGCTGTAATTCAAATGTTTTCCACTTAAAATCTTAATCATTTTGCAAATTTATTCATTATTTTACTTACTATTTTTTAACTTTTCTTATAAAGTACAATTGCCAATGATTCTTTATTTTCATTGACAATTGTTTATCTCTAATTATTTATTATTTTCCAAATGCTGATTCCCAATCTGCTTTGAATTTATCCAACCCTTGATCAGTTAATGGGTGCTTTAACATTTGCATTACTAATTCATATGGAATTGTAGCAATATCTGCTCCAGCTTTTGCAGCATCAATTACATGAATTGGATTTCTTACACTTGCTGCTATTATTTCTGTTTCTATTCCATGAA
>OGIT01000397.1_pt1 | contig 21126 bp, 17 predicted proteins | sample 1571881 | NCBI WGS metagenome assembly OGIT01 (sample SAMEA2582101, study PRJEB24529) | metagenome | biome: Human gut stool | place: China | collected 2011 | reverse complement strand
GGGTGGAGGATGTAGGGCTCATGTTCTGTATGTCTTAAATCCACCCAGGGATAGCGAAAGCCTTCCCTGGCCATGGCTTTTTCCGCCAGGGGATGGCCGGGGGCTGCCACCAGAACGATTTCTTCCTGCCCCAGGTACTCCGCTGTCTGAGCGGGATCCGCGGCCGTGGAATTATAGATGGCAAAGTCCACGTTGGGGGAAAGCATAAGCTGCTTTTCAACAGAATGTGATTCCTCCAGAAGATTAATCTGCACGTCCGGGTAACGGGAATAGAACCGGCCCAGTACATCCGGCAGCAGGCAGGAACCACGCATCAGAGCCACCGCTATGGTCAGCTGTCCCTTTTCCTCGCCTAATAAATCCTCGCATTCTGAATTCCAGTCAGAACATATCTGGCAGATTTTTTCCGCATAGTCCATGTAACGGTTACCGATATGGGTTGGAATCAGGTCATTGCCAATACGGCTGAACAGAGGGGAGCCCAGCTGACGTTCTATGTTCTTCACAGCCTTGCTCAGGCCGGACTGTGTGATGAACAGGGAGTCTGCTGCCTTTGTGATGCTTCCATACCTGCGTATGGCCAGCATATACCGGATTTCCTTTGAGATCATGTATGTACCTCCAATGAAAATAATTCATGACTTAGATGATTATTATGACTTTGACACCTACCTATGCACATTGTATAATAAAAATAATATACAATCAAGGGTTTCATCAATATTGCTGAATGGAGGCGCCATGGAAACAGAGAGAGCGGATTTTCTCGTAAGAGGAGCAAAGGTTTACAACAGCTATTTTAAAAAGTTTGTGCCGGCGGATGTGTCTGTGTCAGGAGGGAAATTCTTATACATAGATTCCCGCAGGTCCGGCGCGGTGGAGGCTGATGAGACAGTGGATGCAGAGGGCCTTTATATGGTGCCGGGGCTGATTGACATTCATATGCACATCGAAAGCTCCATGCTGACGCCGGGTGCATTTTGCAGACGGCTGGCAGAGTGCGGCGTTACCACCATTGTGTCGGAGCCTCATGAGATGGCCAATGTGAACGGAATGCAGGGCGTGCTGGATATGATAAGGGCAGGGGAAAACAGCCCGGTTGATATCTTTTACGGGATTCCCAGCTGTGTGCCCTCCACCTCCCCTGAGCTGGAGACCACCGGAGGCATCATAACCTGTGAGGAGATGGAAGGCCTGAAGGAAAATCCCTGGGTGGCCTGTGTGGGAGAGGTTATGAATTACCGTACCATTATCCGGGAAAACCAGCTGGAAATTACCCGGTTCCTCAAACAACTTCGTGAAAAGGACCGGATTTTTCCCATTGAAGGCCATTGCCCTGCACTGCTGGACCTGGATTTGGCCAAGTTTCTGTACCTGGGCATCAATGGAGACCATACGGAGCACAGCTTGGATGAGCTGGAACAGAGGTTTGCCAACGGCATGTTTATGGAAATCCAGGAAAAGATGCTGCGCAGGGAGGTCCTGGACTACATCAGGGAGCATGGGCTGGAGGAACATTTCTGTTTTGTGACAGATGATGTGATGGCTGACACCCTGTGTATCCAGGGCCATCTGGACGCCCTGGTCCGCAGGGCCATGGAACTGGGGATGCCGGCAGAGCAGGCAGTTTATAACGCCTCCTTTACCCCGGCAAGGCGGATGAACCTTTTGGACCGGGGAGCAATTGCTCCGGGGAAAATAGCCGACTTCCTGCTGCTCCGTGATTTGGATACGTTTGCTGTCTCTGCCACCTATAAAAATGGGAAATGTATTTGGCGCAGGGGACAGGATATAAGGGAACAGCCCGCCCAAGAGCAGCATGGCCCGGACAGGGGACAGGGTATGCGCTTTCCGGAGCCTTATTACCACAGTATCCATCTGGAATTCCAGGAGCAGAGCCGGTTTGAGGTTCCCATGGAATCGGATTCCGGCACGGTTATGGTCCGTGTCATGGAAATTAAGGACGGGTCCACCAAGACAAAGGAAATCATCATGGAGATGCCTGTGAGGGACGGCTTCCTTAAATGGGAAGGGTCGGGCTGCCTGCTGGCCGCTGTGTTTGAGCGGTATGGAAAGGGTCAGGCAGTGGGATACGGATTGGTAACCGGCGACTGCCATAATATTCTGGTGGCAGGAGCAAATCCTGCGGATATGAAGCTTGCTCTCAACCGCGTCATTGAGATGCAGGGCGGCATGGCTGCGGCGGACGGGGGGAGGATACAGGCAGAACTGCCCCTTCCTGTGGGCGGCATCCTGTCGGACCGGCCTGCGAAAGAAGTGGGGGCCGGCCTTGCCAGGGTCCGTGAGGCCATGACAGGCCTGGGTTACAGGCATTACAACCCCATTATGTCGTTCTGCACGCTGACGCTGCCCGCCAGTCCGGCCCTGAAGCTGACGGATAAGGGACTGATAGATGTAAAAGCCTGCAAAATTGTGCCGTTAAAGGTAGAAGGACAGAGAACACAACCGCAATAACTGCACCGGAGAAAATCAAGAGGAGGATTAATCATGTCAAAGGAAACTGAAGGTACAGCCAAAAGAGGAGCTTCCAATACCTGGATTGACAGGCAATTCCATCTGGCAGAGCATGGGACCACGGTAAGGACAGAGATTCTGGCCGGTATCACCACATTTGTGACCATGGCATATGTGCTGGGGACTGTCCCTAATATCATGGCAAACGCGGGGCTGGACAGAGGCGTCATGCTCACATCCATGATTTTACTGATTATTGTTACCACAGTGGCCATGGCCCTGGTGACAAACCGCCCCTTTGCACTGGCGCCCGGGCTGGGCAGCGTTGCAATCGTGTCGGGAATGATTGCTAACAGCGGGATTTCACCTGAAATCACGGCCGGCGTCATATTCTGGAGCGGCGTTATTTTTATTGTGATATCCTATATCGGTCTCAGGGATGCGGTGGTAAATGCCATTCCCGCCAGCCTTAAGCATGCGGTCAGCTCGGGCGTGGGCCTGTTCATCGCGCTGCTTGGATGTAAGAACGCAGGGCTGATTATTGCCCTGGAAGGCAAAAATAACCTGGCCTTCGGCGACCTGAGTTCTCCCTCCGTGCTGTTGGCGCTGATTGGATTTCTGCTGATACTTATCACCAAGCAGATGCGGGTGCCGGGATATATGATTTTTTCCATTCTGATTACCACGCTGGTCGGGATTCCCATGGGGCTTACCAGGATGCCTGAAGCGTTTTTCATGGCGCCCAGCTCTCCCTTTGGCCAGTTTATGAAGATTGATTTTCTGTGAGCCCTGCAGTTTGCCTATCTGCCCTTTCTGATTGCCATGTTTGTACCGGATTTCTTCTCCACCTTTGGCACGGCCCTGGGTGTGGGCGCAAAGGCCGGATTTCTGGATGAGGACGGCAACCTGCCCGGTATAGACAAGGTGTTCAAGGTGGATGCCGTGGCAACCGCTCTGGGCAGCCTGTTCTGCATGCCGTGTATGACCACCTATCTGGAATCCTCCTCCGGCGTGGAGGCAGGAGGGAAGACAGGGCTGACACCTATTTCCACAAGTGTCTGTTTTGCCTTTACCCTGCTGCTGACGCCCTTTGCCCTGATGATTCCGTCGGCTGCAACGGCCCCTGCCCTTATCATCATCGGAGTCGGCATGCTAAGTTCCATGCGAAACATCAATTATGATGATTTTACAGAATCCTTCCCTGCGTTTATCTGTGTTGCTTTTACCATATTTGCAAACAATATTGCCAACGGAATCTGTGTGGCCCTGCCGGTTTACGTGGTGTTGAAGCTGGCTTCGGGCAAGATTAAGGAAATGCCCAAAATCATGTATGTACTGCTGGGAGTATGTGTGCTGTACTTCTACAGTATCATTAAATAGTTTATGTAAGAACGCTGGATTACGCCATTCTGCACGGATGCTTTTTGCAGGTGGCAAGGCTCACCGCCACCAGCAGGATTCCGCAGACAAGAGCGCCGGGAACGGTCTCGCCAAGTCCCCAGGGATTGCCGGCCAGTTTCCAGCCCACACATACCACAAAGCCGCCTGTCATGGCAGATATGATGCCCTGGCTGGTGGCTTTTTTCCAGTACAGGGCCGCCAGGGAGGGCAGGCCTGCCGCCGCCGCGTAAAAGGACCAGGCAAACATGAGCACATTGTAGGCGTTTTTGATGTACAGAGCAATGATTAAGGCACCCATGGCCAGTACCACGGACATGACACGGGACATGAGTATTTCATGCTTTTCCGTCATTTCCGGCATGAAATTTTTTCCCAGGTCATGTACAAAGGTCTGGACCGATACCAGCAGGTAGCTGTCCGCAGTGGACATCATGACTGACAGGATACCAGCCAGAGCCAGTCCTGTAAGGCCGGGGGGCAGGATGCTTACAGCCAGGGCAGGCACCACGGCATCAGAGCTTCCGTAGGAGGCCACTACGTCCGGCAGAATCTGCTGGCCTGCCAGACCCATGAAGAATACCAGGGCAATGGTTACCATGTAAATGGAAGTGCCCCAGAACATGCCCTGGGTGGCTGCCTTTTTGCTCTTGGCAGCAAAGGCCCTCTGCCACATCTCGGCACCGGCCAGGGTAAACACCAGATAGGTGACAATGTCGCCCAGGATGCTGCCGTTGATATGAGGCACCAGGTAGGATTTGTCCAGGTTCTGCCAGAAGGAGGAAAAACCGCCCAGATAACGAATGCTGGAAAAGGGAATGAGTATGTAGACAAAGATAATCAGCATGAAAAACTGGAGCACGTCCGTGTACACCACGCCAAAGAGTCCTGATGCAGCGGTATAGATGATGAAGATGAGAGTGGCCGCCAGGGCGCCGGCTTCATAGCTGATGCCGAATTCATTTCCCAGCATCTTGATGATGGTGGCGGTGGCAGTCACCTGGGCGGCCACTGTGCCCATCATGGTGAATACAATCATGAAAGCCAGGATGCAGCGGGCAGTGCTGTTGAACCTGTAGTTGAAAAGTTCCGGTATGGAGTTGATGTTTCTGGTGAAGCCAACCTCCTGTATGCGTCCGGCGATGGCTGAGAAGATAAACATGCCGATGAGATAGGGGATAGCGGTCATAACCGCCTTAAAGCCCGTGGTATAGGCAATGCCCGCGCGGCCCATCATGGCGCTGCCTCCTATGATGGACGCGCATACAGTGGCAGTCAGCACAAAGGGGCCCAGGGTTCTGCCTGCAACGTAGTAATCGCCTGTATTCTTGATTCGTTTGACGAACCATACGCCTACAAAAAGCATTCCTATCATGTAGAGAACAATGATGACCAGATCCAGGTTGGTAAGTTCATGCATAAATCAGATCTCCTTTCTTTGGGGAGCCGCCCTGGGAGGGGGAGGTGATGCAAAATATCCTTGGATGTATTCAGTTTTAGGTAAAGGAAAAGAACGGACTTAACAAAAGAAACCGTCTGCATGGATGCAGACGGAAAAGTATACGACAATACAGCAAAATGATTTACCAGAATGTCTTTGTCCCTCTTCCGCCTATGAGATTAGCTGCCGGGTTCGGGAAAGAAAGGTTCCCTATCATCCGGGAGCCGCGACAGGCTCAGACGGATGAATACACCCCTAAAAATCGGTTCTCCCACTGCTGCATAGCAGCATTAAGCGACTTGGTGATTATGTTAACATTATCTTAACATTAATATAACACAGAAACAGGAGCGTGTAAAGAAATATCCGGTCAGATTCGGCTCAGATCCTGTCAGATTCAACTCGACATATCCGGCATTTAGCGTATAATAGATACAGGTATGAAATTAAATAAGACAGCCGGCGGCAATGGGATTTTGACGGCCGGGCTGTATCTGGAGGTATTATGTAATGGAAACGGGACCTATACGGGTGGCAATCATGGCAGACACCCATGGAGTGCTCCGGCCGGAGGTGGAAAGGATTCTGGAAACCTGCGATGTAATTGTCCATGCGGGGGACTTTGACAATCAGATGCTGTATCACAAGCTGAATGTGGACCAGCCCCTGTACGCGGTAAGGGGAAATAACGACAGGGGATGGTCGGGGGGCCTTGGACAGGTGAACCGGTTTGAAATCGGAGGGGTCAAATTTATCATGGCCCATGAGAGAGTGGATATCCCCAGCGTGCTTAAGGATATTCAGGTGGTCATATTCGGCCATTCCCATATGTATTATCAGCAGGAAATAAGCGGAAGGCTTTGGCTGAATCCGGGAAGCTGCGGTTATAAGCGTTTTACCCTGCCTCTGTCCATGGCTGTGATGACCATTGAGGACGGAACGTATGAGGTGGAGACCGTCTGGCTGGAACACGGGTACGGGACGCCCGGAGCAGCCACCAGCCAGAGGGAAAAGGCCAAAGCCAGCAAGTATGAAAAGCAGCAGAAACGCTATAAGCAGAAGCAGGCAAAGAGTGAAGAACAGGCGGATAAGGCAAAGGGAGCTGTCAAGGCAGCCAAATATGGGGGACAGCCGGCAGCCAGGCAGGAAACCGTCAAACCTGCCCAAGACCAGGAGAAGGAATATCTGTTCCTTATAGCGAAAATCCTGCGCCTGAGAAAGGCCGGTGAATCCAGAGAATGGGTTATCCGGAACCTGGGGGAGAATTTCAGGCTGGCGGCAACCATATACGATATATGCGAAAAAAAGCCGGACTCAAATGCCCGGCAGATTTTGGAACTGTTATTGGAACAAATCTCTTTTTAGTGGAAACGCTTTCCGGCGGATGAGACGCCATGGAACATACCGGCACAGCAAGTCAGGATAAAAGTGACCGCATGACGTGGGCATAGATTTCCTGGCTTTTTGTTTTCCAGGTATTGCACATGGCTTCGGCCTGCTCCCTGTCAGGGACGGACAAATCCAGACGGATAAGGGTCGTCTTATTCTCGCGGACCTCACAGTGGACAATGTAGTCCTGGTTGGTTCCTTTGTAGAAGTCGGCTGTAGTTCCCACCTCCTCCCGGAGGCGGAACTTATTCTCCTTGAGGTACTGGTCCATGTCCTCTATGATGGCAGAAGATATGTTTTTGCCAAAGAAATTGAGGGTTTCCTCCCCTTCCCTGGTGATGTCATACCGGGTGCTGTTGTGGCTGGCCTCCTTGTGGACCAGGCCGGCGTCTTCCAGCTCATTTAAGGCCTGCTGGAGGGTGAAATAGGTGGTGTATTCATGCTCTGTGAAAAAGTTGGTGAGCTGGGCGTTCGTCAGGGGGAAGTTCACCTGCTTCAACATATAGAGATTCATCAGTTTGTACAAGGTCATAGGTTCAGTAAGCATATTACACACGCTCCATCAGGGTTTTCTTATTATTTTCTAATGTGGTCCTTTACCGCGCTGCTGACAACATCTGCCACCCGCGGGTCAAAGGCTTCGGGAAGTATGTTCTCGTCGCTTAAATCCTTCTCATCCACCAGTCCGGCAATGGCTTCGGCGGCAGCCAGCTTCATCTCCTCGGTGATAGCGGAAGCACGGCCTTCCAGGGCGCCCTTAAAGATACCGGGGAATACCACTACATTGTTTACCTGGTTGGGGAAGTCGGAACGGCCGGTTCCAACCACACGCGCCCCGGCAGCCTTTGCCAGGTCAGGCATGATTTCCGGTACAGGGTTTGCCATGGCAAAGAGGATGGCGTCCTTATTCATGGACGCAACCATGTCCTGGGTTACGATTCCGGGAGCAGATACGCCCACGAAGATGTCAGCGCCCTTCATGGCATCTGCCAGGGTACCGGTCCTGTGCTCCAGGTTAGTCACGTCCATCATCTTTTCCTGCATCCAGTTAAGGCCTTCTGCGCCTTTGCTTAGGATACCGCTCTTATCACACATGGTGACATGGGAAAATCCGTAGGTCAGAAGCAGCTTTGTGATGGCAATGCCCGCGGAACCGGCGCCGTTTACTACCACGCGGCAATCTTCCTTCTTTTTGCCGGTCAGCCTGAGGGCGTTGATGACGCCGGCCAGGACCACAATGGCGGTGCCGTGCTGATCATCGTGGAACACCGGAATGTCCAGCCTCTCTTTTAATGCCTCCTCTATCTCAAAGCATCTGGGGGCAGAGATGTCCTCCAGGTTGATGCCGCCAAAGGCAGGCGCGATGCGCACAACGGTCTCAATGATTTCCTGGGTGTCCTGGGTATCCAGGCAGATGGGGAAGGCGTTGACGCCGCCGAATTCCTTAAAGAGAACAGCCTTGCCCTCCATGACCGGCATGGCGGCCAGGGGGCCTATATTGACCAGGCCAAGTCCGGAGCTTCCGTCGGAGACAACGGCAATGGTGTTGGATTTGATGGTGTACCGGTAAGCTGCCTCCGGATCTGCGGCTATCACCTTGCAGGGCTCGGCAACGCCTGGGGTATAGGCAAGGGCCAGGTCTTCCCTGGAAGCTACCTTTGCTTTTGATGTGGTTTCAAGTTTTCCCTTCCATTCCTCGTGGAGCAGCAGTGCTTTTTCATTGGTTGTCATAATCCATTCCGTCCTTTTCCTTATATAGTAGAAACACAAAAATGCATTTTTATATATCATAACAATTTTGGGAGTGTTTATCAAGTTCCTTTTGAAAATGGTGCTGTTTGGCAGACCTGTATGTTTGAAATCAGTTGGTCTGGGGGCGACTGAGCGGCGGCAGGAACCGGGGGAGGGGAGGACAAAAGGGAAATGGAAGAACATGGAACCCATGGTTTGAACAAAAGATGTAATTAAAACTTTTAAAACCACCCGAAATGTGATATCATGTTACGTAAGTGTGGACATTTTACACAGAAGGATAAAGATACAGGTGGTACTATGAGGGAACGTATTAACCGTCTGGCCAGGGGAATCATTGACAATGGTTCGCCGGAGCTGGTGCTGGCACCGGAACGGGTGGAGGCTTCGGTTCCTGCGGGTGAGGTCATCCGTGGCGAGATATTGGTGAGCAGCGGCAATAACCTGCATATAAAAGGTCTGGTGTATTCCAGCCATGAAAGGGTCCGGGTGGTGAATAACGCTTTCGGCGGGCTTCGCAACCGGATTATATATGAAGTCAACGTGGGTTTTTCAGAACATGGGGACGAAATCAAGGGATCTTTTTACCTGGTCACCAATGGCGGTGAGAGGGAGATTCCTTATTCTTTGCGCGTACAGGCCGGTGATTCCGGGGAGGTTCTGGGAAACTTAAAGACTCCCAGGGACTTTGGGCTGCTGGCTAAGAAGGACCTGGAAAAGGCGCTGAGAATGTTTGAATATCAGGATTTTACAGAGGCCCCCTTTATGCAGGATTCCCGGGTCCGCACCATCTATGACGGGCTAAAGGGAAGGGCCGGCAGAAGGAATCTGCTGGAGGAATTCCTTGTGGCCCTGCAGGTGAAGGAACCGGTAAAGCTGACGCTGGAGACAGGAACCAGGATTTATGAGAATCTGACCGGAATCGCGGAAGATTATATTGATATAGCGGCAGGAACCTGGGGGTATGTGTCGGCGGACATAACCGTGGACGCCCCCTTTATTGAACCGGGAACCTTCCGGATTACGGACCAGGATTTTGTCCAGGGCCGGTGCAGAGTGGGGTACCGCATTGTTCCCTCCAGGCTTCACAGAGGAAGGAATTTTGGGTGCATCCGTGTTAAATCCCTGCGGGAGGAATTCCTTATTTCCGTGGAGGCAGAGGGGTACCATGCAGCCGGAAACGCGGAGCGTGAATCCGGCACGGATCGGTTTATGGACCATGGAAGCTTATATAAATATTTATCCCTGCGACTGGACTATGAGGCAGGGGTTTATGAGCCGGCCCTTCTTCTGAACCAGATGATGAAGGAGACAGAGCATCTCAGGGCTGATTTTCCGGGAGATGAGAGGGCCAAACTGATACAGGCAGAGCTTCTTATATTAAACGGCAGGGAGGATAATGCCTCCCTGGCTTTAGACGACGCCAGAGACCATGTGCTGGCCCACAGGGAAGAGCAGGTGGAATTATACTGCTTTTACCAGTATCTGCGCCTGGAAATCAAGCCCTCCCTCCAGCAGAAAGAATCCCTGGTCCGTTATATACGCAAGCTTTTGTGGGAGGATGGGGAGGTACGGCCCTACCTCTTTCTGATGCTGATGAAGCTGGATGAAACCATGGCCCAGAATCCTCTGGAGCTGTACCGTTCCATGGCATCCCTTTTCAATCAGGGCTGCAACAGCCCGTTCCTCTATGCATCGGCCTGCCGCCTGTTGGAAGCCCACCCGGATTTGTTTGTGCGCCTGGGAGATTTTGAGATACAGGCCCTGTATCTGGGCGTGCAGAAAGGAATTGTCAGCCGTGCAACCGCCCTGAAGGCGGCGGGACTGGCACTGGGGCTTAAGCATTACAGGAAGTTAGTGGAACGTTTATTTGCAAAGCTGTACCAGACATATGAGGAGCAGGCGGTTCTGGAGGCCGTGTGCAGCCTGCTCATCAAAGGGGACTGTAAGGAAAAGGACGCATTTGTATGGTATGAGAAGGCCCTGGAACAGGGTATAAACCTGACCAGGCTATATGAGTATTTTCTCTATTCCCTGCCGGATGATTACGGACATCTGCTGCCTAAGGAGGTGCTGCTGTATTTCTCCTATGATAAGGATTTGGACAGGCACAGCCGCCAGGTGCTCTACCGGAACATATTGGAATACATGAACCCTTCCGCGGAGCTGTACCAGAATTACACCAGGCATATGGAGCAGTTTGCCATGGAACAGCTGTTCCAGTCCAGAATCAGCCGTTCCCTGGCTGTTATTTATGAGCACATGATTTATAAGGATATGATAGACAGCCGGGTGGCCAGGGTTCTTCCGGGCATCCTTAAGTCCTGCCGCATCCGGTGCGGGGATTCCAGGATGAAGTATGTCATTGTCCGCTACGAGGAGCTGGAGGACGAGGAAGCATTTCTGCTGGAAAACCAGACGGCTTATGTGCCTCTGTTTTCCGAGCGCAGCGTCCTCCTGTTCCAGGATGCCTACGGCAACCGGTATCTGGACGTAAAACACTGGAAGGTGTCTGTCATGGACCGTCCGGAGCTGCTGGCCCAGTGCTATGAGGTGTATCCCGACCATCCCATGCTCAAGCTTTCCGAATGCAGGGACATCGTGAACCGCGGGGTGGAGACGGACGATCAGGCAGCGCTGTTAGAGGAGATCGTGACGCAAATGCATCTGAGCCCTGTCTTTGAGGGCAGGCTGATGCAGGCGGTGACGGATTATTATTGCCGGAAGGCCTCTGAGGATAAGGACGGCGACGGTGTGTTTAACTGTGCGTATCTGGTGCAGATTGATAAAAAACATATGGCGGCCAGGCAGAGGCAGCAGATATGCGAGACCCTAATCAGCCAGAATTATATGCGGGAAGCTTATAATATGATTCGGGACTACGGAAGCCAGTATATATCCACGCCGCGTCTGATGAAGCTGTGCACCAAGACCATACTGATGAACCTGTTTGACCAGGACGACCTGCTTCTGGGCCTGTCCCACCAGGTGTTCTGCCAGGGGTGCTATGACAGCGTGATCCTGGACTATCTGTGCGAGCATTTTAACGGAACCGTATCCCAGATGTATGAGGTGCTGATTCAGGGCGTCAGGGAGCATGTGGAGACATATGACCTGGAGGAACGGCTGCTGGGGCAGATGCTGTTTACCGGCTGCTGCGACCAGATGGATTCTGTGTTTGAACTGTACATGAAACGCAAGACCACCAAGGAAATGGTGGTGAAGGCGTATTTTACCCAGAAGAGTGTCCAGTACTTCCTGGAAGAAAAGGATATGGACCAAAGGGTGTTTGAATATCTGAAGCAGGCAGTGGGCAATACCTTTGACAAGGACAGGATGCCCACCATCTACCTGCTGGCCCTGACGCGGTATTTTTCCACCCTGGACAAGGTGGAGGCGGGGGATGCGGAACTGTTAAAGACCATGACCTCCCTGCTTTTGGAGGAAGGACTGGTGTTTCCGTATACCAGGGAGCTGTCAAAGCATATTCCGGTGCCGGAGGACATCATGGACAAGGCCATGGTGGAGTACCGGGGAAAGAAGGACGCCCACCCGGAGCTTCAGGTGAGAATTCTGCCGGAGGAAACAGGGTATCACAGCGAGGACATCCGCCGTGTATACCAGGGGATTTTTGTAAAGCAAAAGGTACTCTTTGAGGGAGAAACCATGGAGTACAGGATATATGACTATCTGGACGGACACCGCAGGCTTGCGGCAGAGGGACAGGTGGAGTGCGACCATAAGCTGGAGGGAAAGGAGAACAGCCGTTTTGCCTGCCTGAACGAGATGGGAGCAGCAATCAAAGACAGGGATGACAGCAGGCTTTTAAACGCGATGGAGGATTATCTCAAGAAGTCGGCGGCGCTTGGCAGGCTGTTTCCCATGGAGTAATGGAGGAACTGTCTATGGACGGTCTAGTGATTGGTCTGGATTTAAATGACGACTATACCCAGATATGCTGTTATGATAAAGAAAAGTCGTGGACCATTCCTACGGTCATCTGCCGGAGGAAGGAAGAGGAAGTCTGGCTTTCGGGGGAGGAGGCCTATGCGGCCACCCTGCTGGGAGAGGGAGTTATCGTGGATAAGCTTCTTAAGATGGCGGCCAAGGATGGAACATCCACCATCGGAGGCATCTGCTACGGCGGAGGTACGCTGCTTAAGCTGTTCATAGAGAAGATGGTGGGGTATCCCAGGAAGGAATTCGGTACAGATGAGGTGGCGCAGCTGGTCATCACCCTTCAGAGCGTGGACTGCAGGCTGCTTGACACTCTTATGTACTGTGCTGATTATCTGGAGATACCAAGGGACAGGGTCCATGTAATCAGCCACACAGAGGGCTTTATATACTATGTTCTGAGCCAGAAAAAAGAACTGTGGACCAATCAGGTGGGGCTGTTTGAGCTGTCCGGCGAACGTCTGTGCTATTATGAGATGAAGGTGCAGAGGGGCATGCGGCGCAATATGGTCCAGGCAGAGGCCCAGAACCAGGAGGAGGCCTTTAATCTGGATATCCTGGATTCGCCGTCCGGCAGCCGGCTGGCAGATAAGATACTGACGGCCTGCGGTGAGAAGCTTTTAAACAGAAAGCTGTTTTCCACGGTGTTCCTGACCGGGAAGGGATTTGAGCGCCAGGACTGGGCCGGCGGATTTATGCGGTTAATCTGCAACCGGAGAAAGGAGTTTGTGGAGCCATGTCTCTTTGCCAGGGGGGCAGCTTTCAAAGGAGCTGATTATACCCATCAGGAGACTTCCTATCCCTATGTATTTATCTGTGAGGGAAGGCTTAAGGCGGAGGTGTCCTTAAAGGTCATGCGCAGGGGGAGGGAGAACCAGCTGGTGGTGGCTTCCTACGGCGACAACTGGTATGAATCCAAAAGCTCCATGGATCTGATCGTGGACGGACAGAAGGAGATTGAGTTTATCATCAGTCCGCTGGACTCCAAGAAGAAAAAGCTGGTCAGGATTCCGCTGGCCGGATTTCCGGAACGCCCTCCAAAGACCACCAGGATAGAGCTTAAGGTGGCATTTACTGATGAAGGGACCATGACAATGTCTATCCGCGACAAGGGATTCGGGGAGCTGTTCCCATCCTCCGGCGCGGTGGTGAAACAAGAGGTGAATTTATGAGCCTGATACTTTGCAGGCAGGAACCTGTGAAACATCCGTATTATATTGACGTGCTGGGAATCCATATCCATTCCTCCCAGGAGCTGTGCTATATCGTATACAACCACCCGGTTCTGGTGATGGATGATTTCCTGGATGACCTGCTGATTGATTTCATCCGTAAGGATTTGGACATGGATTATCTGGCAGGGCGTATGGAGAAGCTGGTGGAAACCGGCACCAGACCAGAGGAGGTTCTGGCCCTTTTCCTGTCGGAATGCGACTATTACAGCGACAAGGAAATACAGAAATTCAAGCAGACCACAGCAGCTCTGCGGGCCCTGCATCCGGCCCAGTATGAAAAACAGAGGGCGGATTACATGTTTGGGCAGCAGCAGTATGGCAAGGCGGCGGCCAGGTACGGTAAAATTCTGGAATACCCCAGGGACAAGGTGGTGGAAGACCTGTTTCTGGCAAAGGTCTACAACAACCTGGGAGCCTGCTATGCCATGATGTTCCAGTTTCACAAGGCTCTGGGATGCTATGACAAGGCATATGAGCTGGGAAAGGATGATGCACTGTTAAAGCGCATTTATTTTCTCACTGTCTTTGCGCCGGAGCTGGATGTGAAGGACAAGTACCAGTCCGTGTTCACGGATGAGCGCAAGCGAACGTGGAGCGGGGAGATAGATCTGGCCGTGCTGGAGGCAGGACAGGCAGAGGAAGTCAGGGCCCTCAGGGCATTATTTAAAAAGGATCCCATCAAACGGATGAGCGGCGCGGCTGAGATGGTGCGCAGGTGGAAGCAGGAGTACCGGATGATGGTCTGAGTATATATGGCGTGAAACGGTTTGGAGATTAAGAATACGATAATGACGGAGGTATTACATCATGGCGTTTGACATAGCAAAGGAACATCTGAGGAAGGCCGGCCTGGAGGATCGGATTTATGAGTTTGAGGTATCCAGCGCAACAGTGGAGCTGGCAGCCCAGGCAGTGGGGTGTGAGCCGGCCCGCATCGCCAAGACGTTATCTTTTATGGCGGACCAGAAGGCCGTGCTCATAGTGGCGGCAGGGGACGCCAAGGTGGACAACCATAAATATAAGGAGCAGTTTCACACAAAGGCCAAAATGCTGTCGCCGGACGAGGTGACGGAGCTGGTGGGCCACAGTGTGGGAGGTGTGTGCCCCTTTGGAGTGAAGGAAGGGGTGGCGGTGTATCTGGATGAATCCCTTAAACGGTTCGATGTGGTGTACCCGGCCTGCGGCAGCGCCAGCAGCGCAGTGAAGCTTACCATACCTGAGCTGGAGACAGCTTCCGGGTATCTTGGGTGGATTGATGTCTGTAAAGGGTGGGGGGAAGATAGTATATAATTATAGTTTGATTGGAAAGCTGATTCTGGTTATCTGGAATCGGCTTTTTCTTTTATTTCATCCATGGTATACCAGGAGATGCCTCCGGCAATTGATTTTTTACCGTTATATATAATAAAAAACCTGGTTTTGCAAAATAATAGAAAAAAACGGAGGTATCAACGGATATGGCATGTACGGTAGAACAGTTTCTGGATTTTCTGAAAAAAGAAGAAAAGTCGGAAGCGACAATCAGTAAATACGCCTATGAATTGCAGATGTTCCTGCAGTTTTTAGGAAAAAGGGAGATTGGAAAGGAGCTGATGATTCAGTACCGCACCTATCTCAGCAGTAGGTACCGTCCGCAGACGGTCAACGGCAAGCTGTCGGCAGTGAACGCGTTTCTTAAGTTTACAGGGCTGTATGAGTACAGGGTAAAATTCCTGAAGGTCCAGAGAAGGGCCTATCTTGATGAAACGCGGGAACTGACCCAGAAGGAGTATGAACGTCTTATGGAGACAGCCGGAAGGCAGGGAAAATATCAGCTCTATTATCTTATGATGACAATATGCAGCACGGGTATAAGGGTGAGCGAATTAAGGTATGTGACAGTGGAAGCCGTTATGAGAGGAAAGGCGGAAATCTTTATGAAGGGAAAGTACAGAATTGTAATTTTCCCAAAGAACCTGGCAGCCCAGCTGAAGGCTTTTGCCAGGAAGAACGGCATACAAAGCGGCAGCTTGTTCTGTACCAGGAGCGGACGGCCCCTGGACAGAAGCAATATCTGCCATGCCATGAAAAAGCTTTGCATAAAGGCAGGCGTTCAAAAGAATAAGGTATTTCCGCATAATTTCCGGCACCTGTTTGCCAGAAGTTTTTATGAGGCGGAGAAGAATATAGCCCACCTGGCAGATATATTGGGCCATTCTTCCATTGAAACCACGCGTATATATGTGGCTGCCAGTATAAAAGAGCACGAAAGAATTCTTAATAAACTGAAAATTGGGGTAATCAACAAATTACCACAGAATAAACATTCTGTGGTATACAATTCGCTTGTATTTACTTGCAGGTCTAAAAACTCTATACAGTATATCTAAAAAAACAGTAATAGTCAATATACATATTCATGTTTTTCTTCAAAGCACATAAGCCGGAAACAAAAAACAAGGTTTTCCGGCATCTTTGGGTATCCATATTTCGTTTTCAAATCAAGGCTGCGGATTCAAAAAAGTAAATTTTAATTCATTTTATCAGATAGTACCACAGAATGTTTATTCTGTGGTATCAGGAAAATTGTCTGAACGGGGAATAGCGTAAAGCACAGGTGCAGGGAGGAATGGGACAGTATCCGGATTGAAAACAAAATAAGAGATGATAAAAAAATTAAAGACAGAAGTTGACAGCAAATTACCATATGAAACTGGGGGGGGGGTGAAAACCTCCCTGTTTTAGCATGCAGGAGAGGTGTGATGTTGGCAGACAAAGGAGGAACCAAAGGCTGGGTTGATATTCATGCCCATATATTGCCCGGGGTGGATGACGGGGCTTCCGATTGGGAGGAAACAAATGAAATGCTTCGCAGGGCATATGAACAGGGAATCACCCATATCATTGCCACGCCCCATTATGTTTCGGGGCAGGACACCCATAGCCTGAGGGAAATGGTGAAAAAACTGAGGGAGACGGCATTTTCCATATCGGAAAATATGATGGTAGATCTGGGACAGGAAGTACAGTACTTTGAGGAACTGCCGTCCTTCCTGGAACAGGGAAAGGTTCTGACCCTTTCCGGCAGCCGGTATGTGCTGGTGGAGTTCCTGCCGGGAGACGGGTATATGCGGCTGTTCAGGGCTGTCCGCAGTCTGGTTCAGTCATCCTACCTGCCAGTCATCGCCCATGCGGAGCGGTATAACTGCCTTAAGGAGAATGGCAGGACAATGGAGCTGGTCAGGTGCGGCGCATATATGCAGATGAATGCCGGGAGCCTTGGAGGAGGACTTTTTGACAGACGGGCAGCCTGGTGCAGAAAGGAGATATTGAGGGGAAACATTCATTTTATAGCTACGGATATGCATGGGGTAGTGATACGTCCCCCAGAGCTGGGGGAGGCTGTCAGATGGATGGCGAGGCAGAATAGGAACGGGCAGGACGCCGGGTGGATGGTGAAGCGCCTTCTCCGGCAAAACCAGGAGCATATACTGAGGGACACTGTTTTGTAAATGGTCTGCCTGGAAATTTAAACAAAGGAAATGTGAGAACGATGGAAAAGCGGTACAGAGAAGATGACATGGAGATAGACCTCCTGGAATTGTTGTTTGAATTTAAGAAAAGGGCATGGATAATCATTCTGGCTGCAGTGTTGGGATGCCTGGGCGCGGGAGCCTACAGCCGCCTGATATTGACGCCTGTATACACATCCACGGCCATGGTGTATGTCCTTTCCAAAGAGACTACCCTGACTTCGCTGGCAGATTTACAGATAGGAAGCCAGCTGACCAAGGATTACAGCGTCATGATTACCAGCAGGCCGGTGCTGGAGCAGGTCATAGAAAATCAGGGGCTGAATATGACTTACGGCCAGTTAAAAGCCAGGATACGTATATCAAATCCGGCAGATACCAGAATACTGAACATGACTGTATCAGATACAGATCCGGTGAGGGCCAAGGCCATTGCAGACGAGGTGGCCAATGCATCTTCTGACTACATAGGGGATATCATGGAAATGGTACCGCCCAAAATCATTGAACAGGGAGTGGTGCCGGCATCCCCGGCATCTCCCAGCATTAAGAAAAACGCGGCCCTGGGCGGGCTGGCATGTGTTGCTGCTGCCTGCGGCGTCATAACCCTTAAGGTGATTATGAACGACACAATCCGTTCTGAGGAGGATGTGGGAAAATACCTGGGCATGAGCGTTCTGGCATCTGTCCCGGATGACGATGGTATGGCCAAAGAACAGCAGCGGAACCGGAGCAAGAGAAAACTGGACCGTAAAAGGCGCAGGACAGAGAAAAACAGGAAGGGGGAATAGGAATGGACGGAATTTTACATCTGAAAAATACCGGCAGAAAGGATTATTTTTACGAGGAAGCCATCAAGACCCTGCGCACCAATATCCAGTTTTGCGGAAGCGGCCTTAAGACAATCATGTTTACCAGCTCCATGCCTGACGAGGGAAAAAGTGAGACGGCGTTTGCCCTGGCATCCTCCTTTGGAAACATAGGTAAGAAGGTACTGCTGGTGGATGCGGACATCCGCAAGTCCGTCATGGTCAAACGGTATGAAATCAAGGGAAATCCCAACGGCCTGTCCCAGTATCTCAGCGGGCAGAAAAGTCTGGAGGAGATATGCTATAAGACGGACATGGAGAACCTGGATATGGTTCTCTCCGGTCCCTTTTCCCCTAATCCGGCTGAACTGCTGGAGGATGAACTGTTTAAGGCAATGATTGAGAGTGTCAAGGAAACCTATGATTACATTATCATAGACACTCCGCCAATGGCCAATATCATAGACGGAGCCATCATTGCCAGCCAATGCGACGGGGCGGTCATTGTCATTGAAAGCGGAGCAATCAGCTACCGCCTGGTCCAGAAAGTGAGAAGCCAGCTGGAAAAAAGCGGATGCCGCATCCTGGGAGCTGTGCTGAACCGGGTGGGCGGCGGATACGAACACAGCTACTATGAGAAAATATGGCAGGCACTACGGCAGGTATGAGGAGGGAAAAGCGCCGCCTGTCAATGACGTAAGCGGGGCGCGGATAAAGAATGACACAACAGCGCAATCACAGGATACATAGCGGTCATGGAACCAATACCGGTCGTATCACCCATGAGGACCGTAAAAGGGGCAGGTTTTATACCCGCAGGAGATGGCAGCAGGCGGCAGCGGCCCTGGTTTTCATTCTGGCTGCACTGTTCCTTTATAGAACCGGTCAGTTGTATCTGGAAAGAAAGGCATTGTCCCGTGAGGCGCAGCAGTGGCACCGCGTGCAGGCAGGGAACACCTCGGCAGAACCGGACGGGGGAGTGGAATATCAGGGGAAGAGCTACCGGCGCAATACATATATAAAGGCCATCCTGTGCATGGGAATAGACAGGCCGGGGAGTCTGGAGGAGACTATGACGGCAGGTTTTGGAGGACAGGCGGACGGCATATTCCTGGTGGCCCAGGATACGGCCAGGGACCGGATAAAGGTGCTTGTAATTCCCAGGGATACCATGACGGAAATCACGTTGACGGATTTAAGCGGGAACGAGTTGGGCAGCTCAATCCAGCACCTTACATTGGCATATGCATATGGAGATGGAAGGGAAAAGAGCTGCAGGTACATGACTGAGGCGGTAAGCCGTCTGCTGGGGGGGCTGTCCATAGACGGATACATGGCAGTGAGCATGTCCGTCCTGCCTTTGGCCAATGATAAGGTGGGAGGCGTCACCGTCACCATCGAAGAGCCGGAGCTTAAAACAGTAAATCCTGCTTTTGTCCAGGGACAAACCGTTACCCTGCGGGGAGGACAGGCAGAGGAATATGTGCGCTACAGGGATACGGGCAGGGCCCAGAGCGCCCTGGTCCGAATGGAACGCCAGAAAACATATATCAAGGGATTCCTGGATGCAGCCAGGAACAAGTCAAGGCTGGACGACAGCCTTATTCCGGACTTGATGAAAGAGATAGAACCGTACATGGTAACGGACATGACAAAAGACCGGTATCTGGATATGGCCCTGGATTTTTTAGGAGGGAACCAGGATTTTACGGAAACAGATATGGTGACCCTGCCGGGAACAGCTGTGGAGACAGTTATTTACGACGAATATCATCCGGATCAGGAGGAAATCATGGAAATCGTGCTGGATTGGTTCTACAGGCCCCGTGAATGAGGACAGGAGGTAAAGGGGCAGGAGAAGGAATAACAAAAAACTGGATATGAAGCAATTTCCTTTAGATGGAAAAGAAAGGTGGATATTATGAAAAAAAGAAAAGCAATCATTACGCTGGCAATGGCCCTTACCGTGTCTCAGGCCACATGTATACTCGCAGCCAACAGCCCGGGGACAGGCCCGGTCATTGTGGGAGGCGGAAGCGACGGAAGCAGCTATGATATCGGGGAAAAGGTGGACCAAATAAAGGGTGGAACATCGTCAGGTTCCACGGTTACCAGTTCCGGACAGGGAAACAATGCAGTAGGAATAGCGGTGGGACAGACCGCAGGGGAACATGCGGTGGAGACCAACAGCAGGGGTCAGGCAGTGATAGGTGATACTGCCCTGGAATTTGTACAGGGCGCCAACGCAGCAGTGGCAGGTCTGCCTGAGCCTGTGGTCAACACAATCAACAGCATAAACAGCGGGAAGCCCTTAAGCGAAGCAGTGCCCGGACTGGACCTGGCAGGTTATAACGCCCTGGTTGGAACCCATGCAATTATGACAAAGGATGCAGCCACCAACACAGAGAAGACAGGGCAGGTGGAGGTACCTCTCTATGTGCCAAACCTGCTGGACGGCCTGGGAGATGTGGAAGTTCTGTTTTACAACAACATGACAGGAACATGGCAGCTCATCAAACCCACCAGGGTGGATGCAGGGTCCAAGATGCTGTGGTTTAATGCGCCGGGTTCCGGTACGCTGTCTGTTGTATATAAAAAGTAGGGGGCGGATGAATGTCCGGTTAAGATACAGCGAAAGCGCTGATAACAGGGAAGAGTGTGAACGTGAAAAACGCAGAAACCGTAAAAAACAGGGATAGAATTATATTGGATAAATACCTTCCCCGCAGTAAGCGGGTGAGGATGTGCCTGCTCTGGGCCTATGACATGGCGGCAGTATGGATCTGCGCCTGCCTGGCTCTGGGGCTTAGGTTTGATTTGAATTTTAGCAGCATACCAGCATCGTATGTATATGCCTTATGGAAATACGGGCTGCTGCAGATGGCGGTGGTCACCCTTTTATTTTATGGCGGCCGCCTGTACGCCATCATGTGGGGATCCGCCGGAACCCGGGAGATGCTGGAGGTGGTTCTAATCTGTATCATTGCCGCTCTGGCCCAGCCCGCAGGTATATTGATATCCGGGCAGCGGATGCCCAGAAGCTATTATCTCCTGTGGTTTATCCTGATGACAGGTGCAGCCATATGCGGCCGCATCAGCTTTCAGGTACTTCAGAGGACTGTGAACAGAATGAACCGCGCCTGGAAAAAAGACACCAC
>OGIT01000392.1_pt1 | contig 21371 bp, 23 predicted proteins | sample 1571881 | NCBI WGS metagenome assembly OGIT01 (sample SAMEA2582101, study PRJEB24529) | metagenome | biome: Human gut stool | place: China | collected 2011 | reverse complement strand
CCGGCTTTATCTCATAGCCCGCCGCCTGTAACCGCGTTAGCAATTCCTCAAAACTTGACACTTGCGGGATAAGCATATCAACGGCGGTTTTCAGCTTGCCTTTCCAACTGGTTCCCGTTTTCTCCGCTTGATACTCTGCATAGCTCTTTCCCTTATTCCCTTTTTTCGGGACAACGACGGATAAGCCGTTTTCCCGGCACAGCCTGTCGCTCATGTTCCGTATGCCGTAATAGCTGCGCTTATTGGAATTGTATTTGTGGTAGTCTACAAAGTTGACCGCGCAGAAAATAATATGATTATGGACGTGTCCTTTGTCTATGTGCGTTGTTAAGACGTATTCGTGCTGCCCCTTTGTTACCGCGTCGGCAAGCTGCTTTCCGATTTTGTGGGCGGTTTCATAATCCACTTCCCCCGGCTCAAAGGACTGTATCAGATGAAAGGCTAAATTGTTGCCCTTTTGGAGAGCCTGCGACAAGGTATATTCAAACTCAATATCTGCCGTTTCATAGCTGCACCCAAAGGAGGACACAAGCATTTTCCCGTCCGTCTTATCGGGATTTTGGATATAGTCAAGGGCTTTGCTCAACGTGCTTTTAACAGGCTTAATCTTTGTAACCGCCATATCTCATTAAGCACCCCCTTTATTTCCTCTATGTCCTCTTGGTAGACGCTGCCCGTACTGTTCACGCGCTTCGCAATCTGATTGACGTTGACCCCGATTTTCTGTATCTCCGCTGTCATGGCTTTAATGTCGCTATGGTCTACTTGGATAATGTAGCCGTCAATGGCAATCTTCCTAAGATACGCCGCCATGTTCCGGGTGGGGACGAGCTTCATTTTCTGCTCAATCAACGCCCGTTCTTCCTCTGTCACATAGAATTTGACTTGTATTGTTCTTTTGCGTCCGTTCATGCAATCGCTCCTTTCCATTCCGAGGGTTTGGGACACTTCCCAACAAGCAATTTTCAACCGACGCGCCGCAGCGCAGGAGGGCGAAAATACGGAAAAGGGTACTCTTTTCCTATGCTTGCTAAGAAACTTATCCCTATACTACCTACAACACTTGGAAAATCAAAAATGACGGACTTTTGCAAAAGAAAAACGCCGCAATCTGCGACGCTACAATCACTCTATGTAGACAAAAACGAGGGAACTTTATTCCCTCGTTTCGTCGTTGTTGGCTTCCTCTATGCCTTTTGCAGTAGCAGACAGGATTTTCAAATCCTTTTCGCTCATATCGTCGAGCATGGTATCAAGCTGACGGCGGCGGGTGGACTTTCTCTGTTCCCGTTCCGGGAAAAAGAACTGGTCTACTGACACGTCAAGCAAAGTTACAATCTCATACAAAATCTGTAAACTTGGGTGCTGTCCGCTGTTCTCAATGGACGCGATATATTGTGGCGCAATATTCGGCTTATCCGCTAACTGATTACGCGATAATCCCTTTGCTTTTCTTGCTGCTTTAATGGCTTGCCCGAAAGCCTTAAAATCAAATTTTTCTTTGTTCTGCTTCATAGTCATTTCACCCAACTACATTTTACTGTTCATCTTTCTTTCGAGATATGAGTATACACATCATAGTATGGACAGAAATAGAGCATATCATGTACTTGCTATTGTTCGGTTATCCGAGTATAATTATTAAATAGAGTTTTAAGAAAGGACAGAAAATTATGGAATATATGTCTTGCCCCGAAGCAGCCGCAAAATGGGGAATTTCTGAACGGAGAGTACAGATACTTTGTAAAAAAGATAGAATACCGGGGATTTCAAAAATCGGTTATATGTGGCTGATACCAAAGGACGCAAAAAAACCAGTTGACGCAAGGAGAAAGGAGTTTAAGCATGAGTAATTTATTACTTTTAGAAGATGATATTAGTTTAATAGACGGGTTGCATTACACTCTAAAGAAAAACGGTTTCTGTATTGATATTGCCCGTACTATTGAGGAAGCAGAAAAACGCTTGGTTGAAATTGGGAAATATGATTTACTTATTCTTGATGTGACGCTGCCGGACGGGACAGGCTTTGAGGTTTGCGAAAAGGTTAGGAAACAAAACAAACAGATACCAATTATTTTCTTAACTGCTTCTGATGAGGAAGTCAACATCATTCGCGGCTTGGATTGTGGTGGGGACGATTATGTTACAAAGCCTTTTAAGTTAGGCGAATTATGTTCCCGTATTCGTGCCTTATTACGACGTGCGGGAGTATCGCCGCAGGACAAAACAAATGTATTGGAGTGTGGGGACATTTCGATTGACCTTTTGAGCTGCCGCGTAGTCTTAAATAACAGAACATTAGAACTGACAAATGCAGAGTATCGCCTACTTTGTGTGTTGGTACGAAATGCAAACCGTATTGTTTCAAGAGATATGATTCTAAATGATTTGTGGGACGGTACAGGGAATTTTGTTGATGATAATACCTTATCGGTGTATATCCGGCGGCTTCGTGAAAAAGTAGAAACCGACGCTTCCCGCCCACAGCACTTAATAACCATTCGCGGCTTTGGGTATCAGTGGAAAGAGGTATAAGTATGAGTATTTTTCGTGATAAGCAAATAAAACGCTTTTCTCTTTTCGTTGCCATATACAGTATTTTGCTTATGGGAATTGCTTCTTGGTTCTGTCAAAATCAAATAGCTGCGGCAAAATCTATGTTTGTAGAGCATGATACAGCGATTGTATCATCTTTATTAGAACAAGGCGTTTCTAATGAAGTGGTTGCTACTGCCATTTTTAATACGGAAGTTAATACAAGTGGAACAGAATTGTTGGATTTTTTGGGAATTGGGAAAAACAGTATCGAAAATTCACTTCCCTATTTTTCACAATTTCAGTCCCATTCATGGATTGAAATATGCTTCATTTGTATCGTTTTGATATTCGTTTTAGTGTTAGGTGTTTTCGCTTTTCTATGGGGCAGAAACCGATTATTTCAACAAGCAGGCAAAGTTATAAACAACTATATTAGTAATGATTATTCCTGTCATTTACCACAAAACAGTGAGGGCGAAATTTTTCACTTATTTGCGTCCGTTGAGCAGTTGGCTACCATGCTTCAATCTCAAAAAGAAACAGAACACAGGACAAAAGAATTTTTGAAAAATACGATTTCTGATATTTCACATCAATTAAAGACCCCCTTAGCTGCACTTACGATGTATCAAGAAATTATTGAAACCGAACCCGATAACGCCAAAACCGTAAAAGAATTTAGCGAGAAAATAGGAATAGCCTTAAAGCGTATGGAACAGCTTATTTTGTCCATGCTGAAAATAACGCGTTTAGATACAGGAAACATTGTTTTTGAAAAAACGCCTTGTTCTGTAAAAGAAGTGATTGAAAACGCTATCAATGAACTAACAACAAGGGCAGCACATGAAGAAAAGCAAATCACCATGTATGGGGAACCTAACCAAACGATAATTTGTGATATGGATTGGACGAGTGAAGCCATTGGAAACCTCGTAAAAAATGCCTTAGACCATACCGAGCCGGGAAGAACTATCCACATTACTTGGGAAAAATCCCCTACTATGCTGCGTATTTTTGTTTCTGATAATGGAAACGGTATTGCGCCAGAAGATATACACCATATCTTCAAACGGTTTTATCGCAGTAAACACTCCCTTGATACGCCGGGAATAGGTTTAGGACTTCCTCTTGCAAAATCTATTATAGAAGGACAGGGAGGGCTTATATCCGTACAAAGCGATTTGAACAAAGGAACGACGTTTACAATTTCTTTCCTTACAAAACCGTAAGCTGAAATTCACTGGATTGTAAGCTGCCTTTGCTATCCTTTGAAGAAAGGAGGTTATTATTTATGGAAATATTAAGTGTAAACAATTTATGCAAAACTTATGGAGAAGGCGAAGCAAAGGTAAACGCCTTAAAGAACGTATCCTTTTCGTTGGAAAAGGGAGAATTTGCGGCTATTGTTGGTGAATCCGGCTCCGGGAAAAGCACCCTGTTAAATTGTATCGGCGCATTAGACACGCCGACTTCCGGGACAATTTTAATGGACGGTCAAAACCTGTTTTCCATGAAAGAGGAAGCACGAACAATTTTCAGACGACGCAATATCGGGTTTATTTTCCAGTCATTCCAGCTTGTATCAGAATTAAATGTGGAGCAAAATATCATGTTTCCGTTACTACTGGACTATCGGAAACCTGACCCGAAAGAAGTAGACGAAATCCTAAATCTTCTTGGACTGACCGAACGCCGTTACCATTTACCGAGCCAGTTATCGGGAGGGCAACAGCAACGTGTAGCGATAGGCAGGGCGTTGATTACAAAACCGAAGCTGATTTTAGCTGACGAGCCAACAGGCAATCTTGACAGTAAAAACAGCAGGGACGTTATGGATATGCTGATAAAGGCTTCCCGCCAGTATCAGCAAACAATCTTGATTATTACCCACAATAAAAATCTAACGGTATCCGTAGATAGAGTGTTTCAAGTAAGTGACGGTGTGCTTACAGATTTAGGAGGTAATGAGAATGAAACATTATCTTGACCTTGTACCTATATCTGCCAGAGTACACAGGAAACAAAACAGAATGTCCATATGCTGTATCATTTTAGCTGTATTTTTAATTACCACTATTTTTGGAATGGCAGATATGTTTATCCGTAGCCAAATCATACAATCCAAAATCGAAAACGGGGATTTTCATATTACGATTAAAGACATTACGGATGAAGAAGCGAAACTTATCGCTAAGCGTCCAGATGTAAAAGCCGCTGCACGTTACGGTGTCTTAAATTTTAAGGACGACAAGGGCTATACCATTTCAGACAAAAAATCAATCATTGTTGGTGCTGATGAAGAATTTGTCACACAATTACAGGTGGGACTGATTGACGAGGGTGGCTTTCCTCAGAATGATAATGAAGCCATGATTACAAAAAATGCAAGGGATAATTTGGGCTTGCAGGTTGGTGATAACATAACCGTAAAAAGACCCGGAGAAACAGAGCTTTCTTATCAGATTTCCGGCTTTTGCAATAATGCTTCTAAAACTATGAGTGAGGACGCTTATGGTATTTTTGTAACGACTTCTGCTTTTCGGGAAATCGACGGTATGGGAAATAGTACAGCCCTTGCAGACCACAACATGATACTATTTGTCCAATTTGAAAAGATATACAATATTCAAAATGCAATCAGTAATCTAAAAGCGGATTGCAACCTTACAGATGAACAAATTACGGAAAATACAAATTTGATTGGGCTATTCGGGCAGAGTTCTAATTCATTTATGATACAGATTTATCTCTCTGCGTTTATTCTGTTCCTGCTCGTTTTATCTGCGGGCATTATGATGATTACAAGCAGCTTGAACAGTAATGTTGCTCAAAGAACAGAATTTTTCGGGCTAATGCGCTGCGTTGGAGCAACCCCGAAGCAAATTATGAAATTTGTCCGCAAGGAAGCCCTTAACTGGTGCCGTTTTGCTATTCCTGCTGGAATTATAACAGGAATTGTAATTATATGGATGTTATGTGCGCTTTTGCGTTTTCTAAGTCCGGGATTTTTTGCAACTATGCCGATATTTAGTATCAGTATACCGAGTATTGTCGCCGGGATTATCATTGGAATATTGACGGTACTGTTAGCGTCACGCTCTCCCGCAAAGAAAGCAGCAAAAGTTTCTCCATTGGCGGCAGTTTCGGGAAATGCTACCAACTTGCAGCCTGTCCGAACTGCGGCAAATACTAAGGTGTTCAAGGTTGAAACAGCACTTGGTGTTCATCATGCAAAAGCCAGTAGGAAGAACTTTATTTTAACAATCATGTCCTTTTCCCTTAGTGTTATCCTGTTCCTCTCCTTTTCTGTTGCGATTACATTTATGAACCATGTGTTGACACCACTGCAACCTTGGACTGCGGATATATCAATTATAAGCCCGGATAACACTTGCTCCATAGATAGGGCATTACTGGAACAATTACAGGAAAATCCTACGGTTAATCGCGCCTATGGCAGAATGTTTGCTTATGATGTTCCGATACGTATTCATGGTACGGATAAAACGAGTGACATTATCTCCTATGAAGAAAAACAATTTGACTGGGCAGACGAATATCTTTTGAACGGCTCTATACAAGCCGCATTGAACGAAGAAAATACCGGGCTAATTGTGTATGAGCCGCAAAGTGCTGTAAAAGTAGGCGATATTGTAAAAATAGATGTGCAAGGAATAACAACAGAGATTAAAATTGTTGGTATGCTCTCCGATTGTCCATTCAATAACGCTGCTGACGTTGAAACAATTATTTGCTCCGAAAATACGTTCCAAAACATAACAGGACAGTCTGATTATACGATTATTGATATGCAGCTAAAGGAAAATGTAACAGATAGTGACGTAAATGCAATTCGTCATATGGTAGGAACAGATGTTACTTTCTCTGATGAACGTATGGGAAACGAAAGCACAAGGGGAGCTTATTACTGTATGTGGCTGTTCCTTTATGGCTTTTTGACAGTGATTGCGTTCATCACAATTTTTAATATTATCAATAACATTTCATTAAGCGTTACGGCAAGAACCAAACAATATGGGGCGTTTCGTGCAATCGGTCTAAGTATGAAGCAGCTTACAAAAATGATAATCGCAGAAGCATTAACTTATACGATTTCTGGAACTGTTATAGGAACGATATTAGGGCTGATTTCTCACAAGCTCCTGTTTGGAATGATGATAAGTTATCATTGGGGCGACCCTTGGGTTATTCCTTGGACGGAACTGGGGATTATTGTTTTGATTATGCTTTTCTCAATTATATTTGCAGTATACAGACCCAACAAAAGACTTCAAAAGATGTCTATTGTTGAAAATATCAGCGCACAATAGATTTCTTGATTTTACTTGCGGGCAGCTTACAAATCAGTAAGCTAAAATTCACCTTATTGTAAGCTGATTTTGTTATCATGGAGAAAATAAAGTGAATATTAAATCTACCTGCCGGACGACGGTAAAGAAAAAAAGCTGTCGCAGAGCAGACATATTTTCATGCGCCTATTCTATTCCGGCGGCTTTGATTATCAGAGCCGCCGTTTCCTTTTATCTATTCACATAACTAACCTTTATCATGTAAAGGCATGGCGGTGTTAGGAGGTATCGCCATGTTCTTTTTTGCTTATTACGCCCTCTCTAATTTATACTGTTTAAAAAAAGCCTTACCCATTATGGGGGATATTCCGGCTGTATAGATGAACTGTTAAATCACTATCATACCTTTAATATTTCTTTTGCGCCTGTCTGCAAAATGCAGACAGGCGCATTTTGCATTTTCTCAAAAGTTTTATTGAGAAATTCCGCAAAATCTCCGACTATTCGGGGGTGCGCGGTTTTGAGGGTTTACGAAAGGGGACATTTCAAAACTCTACCGCTTTCGCGGCTGCGAAAGGGGGTGAGAACATGAACGAGCCTATTCGTACCCAATGGCAAATCCGTTGTGCTTTTAACAGCTTTTGCAAACAGGCGTTGAAGCGGGAAGCTATAAACGCCAGCAGGGACATTAGACGGCAGCAATTACGCGAGATTACTTTTTCCGACCTATCGCCACAGGAAGAAAATCAGCTTTTTGTCTACGACCAGTATTTTGCTGATGATGAAGCAGAAAAATCTTTCGTTGTCGGCGGTAAGGAAATTACTGCGAAGCTGCTTGCCGAAGCCCTGCACAGTTTGCCGGAAGAAAAGCGCGAAGCTGTCCTGTTGTATTACTTTTTTGACATGAGTGAAACAGAAATTGCAAAGCTCTGCAACATTCCGAGAACAACAGTACGCTATCGCCGGGAAAGCTCTTTTGAGCTGTTAAAACGCTATTTGGAGGAAAGAGCCTATGACTGCACAGATTAGTAAATCAGAACAGGACGAACGCGGCTTGTTGCCTTACCCGGTAATCATAGCCGCAACTAAGGGCGACCCGGAAGCTATGAACATTGTCGTACAGCATTACGAAAGTTACATAGCGTCCCTGTCTATGCGGAAGCTGCACGACGAGCGCGGAAATATTTATTGGGGCATAGACGAGGACATACGCGACCGCTTGCGTTCGCGGCTTATGCGGGCTGTCCTTTCATTCAAGGTTTGAGATAACCACAAGCAGCGTCCCCCTTTCCGCTGCTTGTTGACTTGACCTTGCTTGCTCTTTGACAAAGAAAGCGACGCAAGATAACGGCGGCGCAGTATAGGGCAAATCAGATACTTTCGATATATGGGGAGCCGTTGGGCTGATACGCGACGACGAAAGGAGGGACAAACCGAGCGAGAAATATCAGCGTTCCAAAGCAGATTTAGCAACTCTGCCGCCATAATCCATATATCGGTACAATGATACTTCCCTACCGCCATAGTCCGAGCGTTAGAAGCGTCGCAGACAATGGGTAGGGCTTCGGCAGACCGCCGGAGGGGTGCAAGTCCCATGAGGTTGCGCTAACAACCGTCTGATGAAAGCCCACTTTTTGTAATTTGACCTTTTAGCCATTTTACGAAAGGGGGTATTTTCCTATGGCAAAAAAGGAAACAGCAAGCCCCGCCATACAAATGTTCCCTATGTTAAAGACCGTTGAACAAATGAGTAAGATTAGCGGTATCGGGGAAAACAAGCTGCGCGAGCTTATGGACAGCGGAGAGCTTGAATATATACAGAATGGAAACCGTAGGCTGATTGCCGACGCTGCTATTTGGGATTGGTACGAGCGAACCAAAACAGCAGTCAAGCCCCCGGCAAAACAAGGGGGTTAAGCTATGGCAATCTCTACACGACAAGTTAAAAACAAACGCGACAGTAACGGCATACTGACCGGGCGACCGGGTACAGTGTATGACGTGAATATAAAGTACATAGCCCCGGACGGTAAAAAGAAAACCTACGCCAAAAAGGGCTTTGCTACCAAAAAGGAAGCGGCACAGCATGAAGCAGAGATAAAAACGAAGCTCCGAAATCCGGGGCAAATCGCTTCTATTACCACACAGAGAAAGCAGACCGTCGCCGCCTATCTCAATGATTGGGTGGAGAGCTATGCAAGAGTGAACTTGCGCCCCTCTACTTATGACGGTTATAAAAAGACGATTGCAAACTATATCAATCCGTATATCGGCGGGGTTGCCCTTAATCAGCTTACCCCCGCAATGGTAGACAAGATGTTTCAGCAGATTATCGACAAAGGCTTGAAGCCGTCCACCGCAGCCGGAGCAAAGCGCGTTTTAAGTGTGGCGTTGAGCCATGCACGAAAATACCGTTATATCGAAACCAATGCGGCTAAGGACACGCTTACAAAGTTTGGAAAGAGCGACAAGACCCCCGACCCGTACACGCCGGAACAGGTAAAAGCCCTTATGCAGCGTGTCGAGGGTACGATTTGGGAAATGCCCGTCATTTTAGGCGGGCTTTATGGTATGCGCCGTTCTGAAATCTTGGGCTTGCGTTGGCGTAACGTGGATTTGGAAAACAACACCTTTGACGTTACCGAGCAGCTACCTTTCAAAGTGCCGCCGAAAACAAAAGTCATTGAAGAAATGGCACCGCCAAAATCCAACGGCAGGAAGCTACCCATTACCGAGCTTGCCCGCCCGTTCTTCCTCAAACAGTTTGCCATACAGGAAGCGCAGCGCGAACAGGCAGAGAAAGACGGTAAGCCCTATTATGACAATGACCTTGTTGTGGCTAAGCCGGACGGCGCACCTATCTCCGCGTCTTGGGTATCTTCACAGTTTGGTAAGCTGCTTGAGGATTTGGAAATGCCGCATATCCGCTTTCACGATTTGCGCCACACCGCAGCTACCAATATGCACCAACTGACGGGCGACTTCTATACCGTTGGCGAGGTCTTGGGACATACGCTTGCGGGTATCGGGGTATCGCTTGGTCTGTCTATGAACTTTGAAGCCGTTACCGCCCGTTATGTGGACGTGCGGCTTGAACGGAAAAAAGAAGTCCTTGACGCATACCACAGCGCAGTCAAACAGGCTACCCCACCCAAAGAGCAGAAAGCAGAGCCGAAAAAAGCAAAGAGCGCAGCGAAGAAAAAAAACAGCGATTTAGAGCTTTAACGGCTGTATCTCTTTACCGCTTCTTATATGCTTTTATATCCCCGCGTGGGATTTGGGCACCATTTAGGCACCATTTGAAGAAAAAGCACCACCAAAACAGAGGGCAAAAGGAACGCCGAGAACTCACAAAAACGTAGTGTTTACGCGGGTTTCCGGCGTTTTCTATTTCCTCAACCGCCCTTAAATCACCTTGTGCGAGAGAGAAAAATTCTACTATTTTTTATAGATGTATTAAACCCATTATCGGTATTACTTGCTGCTTCCTTAAGTATGCAATACTTTTACCCCCTATCCACATACTTAATAAATTTCATAAAAAAAACTCTCCATCTTCAACTGATTAAACTAATTAATTGTTAAAAGCAGGTATCAAACAGGTATCACGCCACACACAAAGAGCCGGAAAGTCCGCTATCTAAGCGGATTCCCGGCTCCCTTTCTACTATTCAAACTCCTCGGCGGATAGGTTGAACTGGCTGTTTTTCCCTGTCTTTTATTGAATTTATTATCTCTATTCTTTAAATTTTGTTCTCATATTCGTGCCAGTCGAAATTATTAGAGCCAAAATAGAGCCATTCCCGACTATGATATAATATTCTTTATTTCATTAAGTTCTCTTTGTAAGTTAACCAATTCTTTTAAAGTGCCACGGAAAATATACTCACCCGATGTCAAAATAATACCAAGTTGATTTAATGCACTCTCAATATATTGGCTTGTATATTCATCTAAACCAAACTTTTCGTAATATCTAATAGCATTTCTAGAATATGTTAATACATGATAATTCACTCGAACATCTTGCGTAATACAATATTCCAATGTTAAGAAAGATTTTTCTATAGTACTTTTTAATAAAGACAATTCTTTTTCTGCATTAAATTTACTGCGCATATTCTTTTCAAACATAATGATAGCATGGGTATTAGCAATTGAAAAAATTCTTTTCTTACTCTCTGTATAAGCCTGATCTATTTGTTCCCAAGCTAGTTCATACTCATTTTTTCTTTGCAAAAATAGTGCATATTGATGCCTAATATAAGGGGATTGATTATTTTCTAATATTTTTTCATAAAATTTAATTCCATCTCCTATATCAAAAGCTCTTTTGGTAATATCAGCATCATATGCTCTACGTTTAAATATATCGTATCGATAGATAATCTGCGCACTAACGTTTTCCAAGAAACGATTTAGCACATGAGCTATAGTTTTATTATCTATCAAACTTAATGATTTTTCAGAGAATAATTTACTTCTCATTACCATATAATTCTGGTCTTGCTCACATGCATTTGTTTCCGCACTTTCTACAATTATCTTATTCATTTTTTCTAATGCATATAATATATCTTCATATGAATCAATATCCTCATTAAAATAGAAGTACATCATATCCATAGAACATGGAACTCCACAATAACTAGTATAGTTTACTAGAGTAAATATTTCTAACAAATCAATTTTCAAATTTTTATCGGTAAAGTTTATCAAATCACTTATATAGCGTTTAATTCTTTCCTTAATTAACGCACTAGTAGATACAAAAAATACTATTTCTAGTAAAGATATATTTTCATTATTTCTCATCAACTCAATAGCATCTGCACTTGAACGATTCATAGATTTACATATTATTTGTATATCGCCTGAATTTAGATTACTTATATCTACTATCCTATCTGATGAAATGCTAAAAAAGCGCTTTACATATTCATAATTTAAGGCTCTTTCCGCTACAACTAACTTTATATTTTTAGCCCCTTTTAATACTTGTAAAGCATCTATATTATTATATAAATTATCTATAAAAACAATAACATTATCATCTGCTTCAACCAACTTTATTAAACGTTCCGCTTCTTGTTCTATAATGCTGTTAAACCAAAATTTTCTTCCATCCAGTTCACTTGAAAAAGCTAACTGCATTAGTAATGTTGATTTCCCACATCCAGGTATTCCCGTAATTAACGTTATATTACCTGATAAAATTGTTTCTAGTGTATTTGAAAAATAGGATATTCTACATACATTATTAGACATAATATCTGATATTTGTGGTTCTGCACCTGCAAAAAAGTCTACAACAGGCCTTCTCACCCCAGAACGTTTGAGTTCATTACATACAAAATTACTGGGGAATCTTTCTCTATATTCTTTATAAATATATTTCTTATTAATTGATTGTCTTACAAAACTTTGATTTCCTAAATAATTTATAAGTTCTTTAGTATCTGCCTCAATGATATTAAATCCTAAATCTTCAAAATCTTCTATATATTCCTTGTTTTTCTCATCTGGATATACAACTATCCATTTTTGCATTTCAGATTTTGAATATGCCTCACTGTTACAAATTAGTTCTAATGTATTATTATCATACAAACTTGTTCCCCAAAAGATTGTAGGTGCTACAGATAATTTAAATGATACTGTCTCAAACAATCCTTTGTTTCTAATAAATAAATCTGTTAATTCTTTCTCTGTAAAGGACATCTTAGTCCCTAACGGATATGTAACAGAACCATGCAATTTATATAAATTTACAACTTTTTCTTTTTCTAATGTACCATACACAGCGGCATCAGATATATTTACTGATGACTCTTGATCATCAAATATTTTTTCCAGCAGGTTATCTATATTAATTGTAACAATATTTTTCAACGGCAATTTGGTAATTGTCATATATTCTCTATCAAAAGACTTTACTGTATATTTTTCCTTCAATACTTTTTCCAACATACCTTCATTATCTTTTTTTATCTTTTGACAAGTTTTACTCAAATTAAAATTTCTATTTTTATCAAGAGCAAATAAATTTATTAGCGTTTCATTAATGTCATTTCCTAACGGCAGACTTTCCTCGTCCCCATTAAAAGCATAAACCGAGAATCCGGCTCCAAGGAACAAATTCATCCCATGTTTTCTTACTAATTCTTTAAATAATGTTTCCTTATCAAATCTCATAAATACCTCCCATAAAAATAGAATAGTAAACACAATTAGTAAATTTCGTTTAATCTGATACTTCGCCCCAGATTTAAAACACTACCTCTAATAGTCTAATAAATCCTGATAACTCACTCCCAGAACTTCTGCAATAACTTTCAACTCAATATCCGTCACAAACCGTTTGCCGCTCTCTATCCTCTGCACAGCATTTTTATCAATGTCCAGCCCTGCTCTTTGAAGCATATCCGCTAGCTTTCTTTGTGACGTTTTTTCTGGTAGCTTCTCTCTAATTTCCTTTATCCTCTGTCCACAGATATTGTTACCGCCGTCCCCTGCCTTATTTTTATACATAAAGTTCTCTCCATTTTTGACATTTACTAATTGTCATTCATTCCATTATATGATAAACTATGAAACAAGTTGACATTCAGTAGATGTCGATAAAAACATTTTAGTAAAGGAGACACTATTTATGAAAAGCGTATTACTTAGATTGTATGACGGTGAGATTTGCCCTGCCGAGCAATTCGGTCTTAAAACAGAGGAATATCGTTCCATGCGGCAAGCTCAATACCAACACTATGAAGATTTTATTGAAAAACTAAAGTCTCTCGCCCCACCACTACACGAAAAATTTATTGACATTATGGACGAACAACTTGATACCTTCCCCCTTGAACTTTCTGGGTCATTCCTTGATGGCTTCCGCCTGGGCGCAAGAATGATGATTGAAGTGTATCAAAGCAATTACACAGACCTTGAAGAATAATTTCTCTGTCCGTAAATCTTCCATTTAACAGCCAAAACTTAGAGGGCGAAACAACTAATATCACGTTGTCCGCCCTCTCCATCATGGCGCTAGCGCCATGCTCCTGTATGTAATCAAGGAAAAATCAAATCTCCCGTTCCAACTTCCACAGCTTATGCTTCACTTCCTGCTGGCTTTCATACAACTCGTCCCTTCTGCCACAAATTTCTTTCCCTCGCTCTAAGGCTTCTCTAATACTTTCCCTCCGCTCCGGCTCCCCCTTTTTATATTCCGCCATCAGAGAACGGATTTCATTATTGTTCTGCTTCCGCTGATTGTCCAGCATAACCCAATTTACCAACCGCTCCGCTTCCCGGTCTGTCTCAAAATCTGCATATTGTATAACCTTTGCACACAGCCGGAGCATGACTTTTTTCTCCATGTCTGTCATAGTAATACCTCCGTTTTTTTGTATTGTTTAGGAACCGTTAAGCGCATTTCTGCCGCTTTTTGACCTTCAATAATAGCTTTTACCTCTTGTTCTCCAAACCCGGCTTTAACACGCTCAAAATCTTTTATATCAGTTGAGAGCGAAAGATTTTTTTCTTCTTCCTGCTTGACCCGTCCCTCCAAATAATTGATATTTCTTTGAAGCCGCTCCACCTGCTGTTTTAATTTATCAGCCACTTCTATCAACTGGACATTCCGAACAAGCGCCGCCACCAGTGCTTCCTTGACCTTCTCTAACAAGGGCATTGCTTTCTTATCCCGATAAGTTTTTGCCGTTGTCAGAGTCGCCGGTTCCGGTAACTGCCACGCCGGATTTTCACGAATGACGTGAATATTCTTCTCTGCTGCTTTTTTATCAGTGGACAGCTTTATGATTTCCTGCTGTATCTCCTGTCTCTTCCCTTGTAATCGTTTCAAATCTTTAGTTTCACTGGACACATTTTTCTGTATCTCCTGTATGTTCTGGCTGATTTCTTCCTTTAGTGAGGTAAGTATCTGCACCTCCTTTTCCCGTTCCTGTTTTTCAAAATCCAATACGCTCAAATGTTTTCTATGCGTTCGCTTTTGCTTCCAGATAACGCCGTGACGCTCCATAGCTTTTGCCAGTTCCTGTTTTTCCGAAGCTATCCACTGGCTCCATTCTGTTTCCTGCTTTGTGCCACCTTTGAAGCCCATAGAAGCAAGCGCCTGTTTCATGGAAACTCTTGTGTCCAGTCCCCTCTTACTTTCAGATACGAACGGGACAAAATCTATATGTAAGTGGGGCGTTTCTTCATCCATATGGAGATGAGCAGAGAACACTTTAAGTTTGGGATTTCTTTGCTGAAAATTTTTCATAAATTCGTTCAGAATTTTCTTTGCCAATTCGCCGTTTTCGCTTTGGGCGTTCATATCGTCTTTGTTGCCTATCTGAAAAATGACTTCATGAAATAATTTTTCCTGTTTCGATGTCCGTATCTTTTCATAGTAATCATTTATCTTCCTGTCATTTCGTGTCTGCTTTTCATTGTAGCGTTCTAAGGCTTTATCAAATAATTCGTGATAAACAGCCTTGATATTTTCGTTACAATATTCTATATTGTATTGAGTATAATCTTCCTTTACATTCTTTGCCTTGAACGTTCTGCTATTGTGAGTGAGGGAACCTTTTCCCACCATACCGCTGATTGTCCTCTCGATAGCCTTATCCTCCTTTCAGCAAATCAGGGGCGGCGTTTAAGCCGCCATAGCTTTGTTACTTTCGTCGAAAGTAACGCAAAAGCACTTTTGACAGGTTCCCTATCAAAAATGCAGACCTGCAAGCAGGTTTTGCGCCCTGCCGGGGGTGAGCTGTCCATAGGGCAGCTTATCGTCCTGCTGACGGAAGCGGCTGTTTCCGCCGCTTTGCTTCCGCCATTTATCCGGCTTCATTCAACTCCGCAACAATACAAAGTCTATATCTTTTGCAACCTTGCAAGTCCAAAGTCCGCAAATTTCATATACCCTGCATTGTTGCGCTGTTCCCTACTCCGGTCTGATTTTATCCAGTTCCCAATACCATGAATTATTTATCCGCTTCGCCCGGACACCTAACTCTTTCTTTGCATTTTCCAACGTCCGTTTGGATATGCCCTGTTCGTCTGCAATATTGACAATCTCATTGCTTTGCATGGCATTATTCGTTTCTGCCAGTTCACGGAGCAACCGTTTTGCCTGTTCCGTTTTATTTGCTTTCGGAGCGATACCACCTAAGACTTCATCTGCCGTTATCTCATAATCACCGAGCCATTGGAAACCGCTCTCTGATAGTTCAAAGGCTTTCGGGTGTCCAAAAGCCGCCAGATTGTTCTTTATCTGGATAACTGCTCTTATGTTTACTTCCCCCTCTACCCTGCCTACCAGCAGAACACTTCTTGCAACTGCAAAGAAATCTATAGAACCCATTCCCCGATACGCCGCCTTATTTCCTGCCGCTTTGTTCATGTGACCGACAAGCACAATAGCGCATTGATATTTCTCTGCCAGAGCCGCTAGCTTCTTTGTCATATCCCTTGCTTCATTTGCCCGGTTCATATCCATACCACCGCCCAGATAGGCTTGTATTGGGTCTAAAATAAGCATTTTAGCTTTTGTCCTTATAATTGCTTCCTCTAATCGTTCATCTATCATAGAAAGTGATTTTATGCTTTCATCAATGACAGAAATATTCTCACAGTCCGCCCCCGCCACTTCCAGACGGGGCTTTACTGTATCAGCAAGGCCGTCCTCCGCCGTCTGATAGATTACATTTAATGGTTCCGTCAGCTTCATTTCATTGTCTAACCCCTCACCATTTGACAGCTTTGCCGCTATATTGAGTACCAGCGTTGTCTTTCCGTCTCCCGGATCGCCCTGTATAATTGTTAACTTCCCATAGGGAATAAACGGATACCACAGCCACGACACTTCTTGTGACTGCACCTCCGACATTTTAATCATCTGTAATTCTGTTTTTGTTTCTTCCATAATGTCCTCCGTTTCTGAAAATGTCATTGTCACTGGAAGAAACCTCTGTTATAATTGTAATGTGATTTTATATGATAACAGAGGTTTTCCAGTTATCCCAAGTCCTAACAGTTGCCGCTGTTGGGGCTTTTTTTGTTCTCGTCCTGCCACAGATACTTAGCGCCGTCCAATAGCCACAGAATAGCTTTCAGCATGTCCAGACAGTCATTTTTCATATCCTCTAAACCCTCCGGCGTTAAGGAGATTTCCGACTGTTCAAACTGTTCCGCTACTTCCCGGATATTGGTCTGCATTACCTTTAGTTCCTCTACTAACTGATAAACCAGTTCTTTTTTACCGACCACGCACACCCGGTTATAGATGCAGGAACGGACAAAATAATCTTTCTTAGAAAGTCCGCTTGCTAAAATCTTTGCTTCAATTTCTTCCCTCTCTCTGGGGGAAATGCGGAAGCTGATTGTCGGGTATTTATGTACTCTGCTCATTCTTCTTCCTCCCTGTTGTTTTCAATCTCTAATTTATCCGCAAGTTCACCCTGCTTATTGGGATATAGATGTGAGTAAGTATTTAATGTCGTTTCGATTTTCTCATGCCCTAATCGTTCCGCAATCGCCAATGGCGTAAATCCCATTTCCACAAGCAGAGAGGCGTGAGAATGACGAATATCGTGCAAGCGTATTCTTTTTACCCCGGAAGCCTTGATACCTCTGATAATTTCATGCTCCATATAAGACTTTGTAAAACGGAACATTCTTTCGTCTGCCATAATGCCATATAAATGGGAAATATACTCCTGTAATTCTTCTACAAGAAATGGCGGTATTGTCACAATCCGTTTGCTCTTAGGCGTTTTAGGCGGTGTAATAATGTCCCTGCCCTCTATCCGCTGATAGGATTTATTGATAGAGATTGTACGCTTTTCTACGTCAATGTCCTTGTAAGTCAGAGCTAATAATTCTCCTATCCTCATGCCCGTCCAGTAGAGAAGCAGGAACGCCATTTTTGTTTCCGGCTTATCCTCTACCGTTTCAAGAAACTGCTTAAATTCCTGTTTCGTCCAGAACTCACGCTCCCCGGCATGGCTCTTTCCAATACTCCCGGCTTTTCGGCATGGATTGTCTTTCAAATCATAAAAGCGAACCGCATAATTAAAGATTGCCGCCAACTGATTATTAACCGTTTTCAGATACGTTGGGGAATAACCCTTTTTCATCAGTGCATTTTGCCACGCTCGAATATCAGACGTCTTAATCTCATTCATACACTTTTTCTTAAAGTAGGGAATAATTTTTAAATCAATAATGAATTTCTTCGTCCGCATGGTATTCTCACGCAGACGGTGTTCCATATCCTCATAATAGATGTGAACGAAGTTTTCAAAATTGATGTCTAAATTTCTCTGCTGTTGTTGCAGAAAATCACGCTCCCACTGTTCAGCTTCCCCCTTAGTTTTGAACCCTCTTTTATTCTTCTTATGGCTTACTCCCTGCCAGTCCTTGTAATAGAATTGGCAACGCCACATCTTTCCGTCCCTTGTTGCCGCCATAGATACTCTCCTTTCTCACATGGCTACGGTCAGACCGTAGAATTTTTCTTCAAAGTATTTTGTCGGAACCTTACCGCAGATTGTCCGGTAGCCTTTTGCTTTTAATTCCTCATTCAACCCCCGGATAATCTTATAAGCATAGCCCGTTGATACGCCAAGCATTACCGCCGCTTCCTCTGCCGTTACATACATCTTCTTTGATTTCTCCATTCATTGTCCTCCTATATTTTTATAGGGACTTTTGTCCCTTATGCTACATTCTTATTATACAGGCTCTTTTGTCCCTTGTCAATATATTATTCTTGATTTGATTGATTATTTTCAATGTATATGTTAGAATACAAATGTCCCTATTATTCATATTATCAAATACTAAAGGAGTGACTGCATGACAGTAGGAGAGAAAATAAAGACATTCCGAACAATCCGGGGAATTTCTCAGAACGTGTTAGGAGAACTGGCTGGCATAGACGGAACCACCATTCGCAAATATGAATTAGGAAGCCGGAAGCCAAAGCCCGACCAGCTTTTGAAGATTGCCAACGCTCTAGGCGTGAGTATCAACGTATTCACGGATTTTGATATAGAAACCGCTTCTGATGTCCTTAGTCTGCTTTTTAAAATGGACGAGCAGGTAGATATGGAAATTGACGGTGAAAAAGACATTGATGGAAATCTCATTCCAGACACGATATGTATTCGTTTCAAACACCCGGAAATCAACAGCCGACTTGCAAAATTCGCAAAGGCTAAGAAATTACAGACAAATCTGATTACGTCCAAAGACGCATTTCCAAGTGAAGAAGCATTTCAGCATGAAGTGGAGCAGATGAACGAGACTTGCGAACAGATTAAACAACATTTAGTAGATACGAATAGAGTTGTAAGAAAGGGAGCGGCAGATATTTCTGTCAAAGTATATCCAGAAAATAAGCCCATATAGTAAAAGGCAGGTATCATGATACCCGCCCCAAATCCAGTATTCATCAAATAAATAGAGCCAAAGTAGAGCCAAACGACATAAAGCAACCCCGGAAATGCCCATTCTATCAGCATTTCCGGGGTTCTGTCCGTTACTCAAACTCCAGACAGACAGTATGCTATATAAGTGAAAATCATTGATTTTAAGGCATTTTCAGGAACTATCAACCACTAAAATCTATATGAAAAAAATTAAAAAATGCAATAAAAATGCAATCGAAGTACATTCAGATTTATAAGATAAACCAACAAGACCTCAATATCTTTCCTTTATAGACGTTCAGAAATGAGCGTCTATTTTTAGCCTTATAAAATAGACAATACTACTTATACATTTAGTGTTCCGATATATGTAGCCCCATAAGCATTTGATTTTTTATTATTTTTAAGGAATTTTACAGAATAATTTTCATTAGACACATATATATCTACAATACCGGATTCGCAATCTAGTATTATATCGCCAGCTGTATTTTGGGTAATAGTATTATAGTTAGATAAATAGTTGATTTTTTCCGATGGGGCTTCTCCTATAATTACAATTTTAGGACTAATACTCTCCATCCATTCTTTAGGTATTTTACCACTACTTCTTCCATGATGTGGTGCAAATATTATATCGGCCTTTGGTAACTCGACAGTATCCTTTATTTTCTCCATAAAAGAATTTTCCAAATCTCCAAACCATAAAACTGTCACACCATTACTTAACGAATACTTGATGATAGGAGAAATATTATTAGGACTTTTCCCCTCCTTAGCATTAAGCAATTCAGCCTTATAATCCTCATTATCAGTAATAGGCCATAAGATATTTATTCCTGATGAACCATATTTCTTTTCTTCATCATTTTGGTTCATCCAACGTCGTGAACATCCTTCATAAATATAGAAAGCCTTTTTATCAGAATCTCTTAATTCACAATATTTTTTAAAATCATCTGTTTCATCAGATTTAGTCGCTTCATTTTTTACACAGTAAAAGTTAAGGATTCCGATTTTATCATCTAGGTACTTTAAACCGTGAATATGGTCTTCATCAGGATGAGTAGATATAAAACGGGTTATATCCTTATCACTTGATTCGGATATGATTTCATCAGTTATTTTTTGTCTATTTGTATCATCCATATTGCAATCAATAATAGTAAAATTACTACTTCCATGTTTAATATAGAACATATCACCATTGCCAACTGATATAGACTTAATAATACTCATTTATTTTTCCTCCCTTTTATCAGCTATCTCAAGAGCTATTACATTATAGGCAAAGCGTTTTGCTTTAATATGTGTTGCTATGTTGGTCAATATTAAAACAGTTAGTAGATACACTATATACGAAGTTTCTATAGAAAACCATTTCAGCAAAAAACTTGCCATTATATACAACATTAGTATAACAAACGTAGATATATACATATCTCTCATAAGTAAGTAATTTCTATTTGATATAAAGATTACCGGTTTTTCTCTATATTTACTATATATTTTATACCATTGGCTATTTTCATAAATTCTTTTTTCCCTAGCATTTGTAGGTATATTACTATATATAGCTGAAAATCTTTGTAATGCTTCCTCCGTTGTAAAGCGAATATCCTTATTCTTAGCTTTTATCTCGGTAAATATATATTCCCCTGGCAGCTTCATCAAACATAAATTGACTATTACATTTTTCAATTTATCATCCATAACTCCATCAATAACAAGCGTAAAGATATATATTACAGATGTTAATATTGAAGTTCCTATAAAAGAAACAATTCCTTTTATATAATCAATATTTTGTGGATTGGAAAAATCTATAAATCCATGAAGAAGTAAAAATAGCAATGATGTTGCAATTACATATTGTTTTAATTCATTTTCCCTGTAATCTTTAATATTATTCAAAACACATCACTCCTATCGTTTACCGCTTAATCTACAATTATGATAACATGGAAAAATACTATTTGCAATCACCGTAAATATTTCTACCATTCCACAAAGGCGTTCAAAACTGAGCGTCTATTTTTTTACCCTAAAACCAGAAAGGATGTGATACTACGAAGAAATCACCACCGCC